>Ga0075428_100001157_pt1 | contig 28236 bp, 30 predicted proteins | sample RhiMetdeltSRZDD2_FD_75291 | JGI IMG/M metagenome (GOLD analysis project Ga0075428, IMG submission 75291) | Populus rhizosphere microbial communities from Tennessee, USA - Rhizosphere MetaG P. deltoides SRZDD2 | ecosystem: Host-associated > Plants > Roots > Rhizosphere > Soil | place: USA... | reverse complement strand
GACGCACGCGAACTTCATCGCGCACCCGGCCACCACGCCGATCAAGAGCAAGGCGTTCGGCGCGGTGTTCATCGCCCCGATGAACACGCCCGGCGTGAAGCTGATCTGCCGCCCGTCCTACGCCATGGCCGCCGAGGTGATGGGCAGCCCCTTCGACTATCCGCTCAGCAGCCGCATGGACGAGAACGACGCCATCCTCATCCTCGACCACGCCCTGGTCCCCTGGGAGAACGTCCTGGTGTACGAGGATCTGGAAAAGTCGGCGACCTTCTTCCAGCATTCCGGCTTCTTCGCCCGCGCCATGCTGCACGGCTGCACGCGCCTGGCGGTGAAGCTCGACTTCATCCTGGGCCTCATGCTCAAGGCCGCCGAGGCGGTCGGCTCGGCGGACAATCGCAACGTGCAGGCTTCCATCGGCGAGGCGATCGCCTGGCGCAATCTCTTCTGGGGCCTCACCGACTCGATGACGCGCAACCCCGTGCCGTGGTCGGGCACCACCGTGCTCCCGAATCCGGAATCCGCGCAGGCCTACCGACTCTTCTCCACCATCGCGTATCCGCGCGTGAAGGAGATCGTGGAGAGCATCCTGGGCAGCGCGCTCATCTATCTGAACTCGCACGCGGCCGACTTCCAGACGCCCGAGCTCCGGCCCTACCTCGACCGCTACCTGCGTGGCTCCGACGGCACCGACGCCGCCACTCGGACGAAGCTGATGAAGCTCCTGTGGGACGCGATGGGCACCGAGTTCGGAGGCCGGCACGAGCTCTACGAGCGCAACTACGCGGGCGCCCCCGAGACCATCCGCTTCCTGACCTGGCAGATGACGCAGACCAGCGGCCTGGCCGCGCGCTTCAAGGACTTCGCCGCGCAGTGCCTGGCCGAGTACGACCTGGAAGGCTGGAAGGCACCCGATCTGATCGCCGCCGACGACGTCAAGCTCTTCGGCAAGAAGCCGCGTCCGGCCGGCTGAACGACCTTCGGCTAGGCCGCGGGCGCCACGCGATTGGCGACGAGCGCGACCGCGCGCACGAGCCGCTGCGGATCGATCGGCTTGGGCACGTGCAGCTGGAAGCCGGCCTTGAGCGCGCGCTCGCGGTCTTCCAGACGGGCGTAGGCCGTGAGCGCGATGGCGGGAATCTGCGCGTCGGCGCCGCGCGCGCGCACCGACTCCAGGAAGACGTAGCCGTTGGTACCCGGCATGCCGATGTCGCTGACCAGCACGTCCACCGGTCCACGGTCAAGGGTGGCGAGCGCTTCGCGGGCGGACGCTGCCAGGCTCACCCGCGCGCCGGCGTGCTCGAAGGACAGCCGGGCGAGCTCGCGAGCGTCTTCCTCGTCGTCGACGACCAGGACGTGCAACCCCGCCAGGTGGCGCGAGGGATCGGCGACGTCGGGGACGGCTTCGAGAGGGATCGGGCTCACGCCGGCCTCCGGTGACCGCTTCGGCAGGCGCACGCTGAAGGTGGCGCCGCGTCCCTCGCCCTCGCTCTCCGCCACGACTGTCCCGCCGTGGAGCTCCACCAGGTGTCGCACCAGCGCCAGGCCGATGCCGAGGCCGGAGTGCGTGCGCGAGGACGACGCGTCGCCCTGACGGAACCGCTCGAACACGTGGGGCAGGAACTGGGGCTTGATGCCCGCGCCCGTGTCCACCACCCGGATCTGCTCCTGGTCCGGGTGCTCGTCGAGCCAGACGTCGATCCGGCCGGTGGCCGGGGTGAAGCGGATGGCGTTGCTCAGCAGATTCCAGAGGACTTGCTGCAGGCGGTCGGGATCACCCGATATGACGACGGGCCGGTCGCCCAGGTGAGCCGCGATGAGCACGCCCTTGGCCTGCGCCGTCGGGCGGATCGTATCGACGGCCGTCTCCACCACGGCGCGCAGGTCGACGGCGCGGAGGTCCAGCCGGAGCTTGCCGGCCACCATGCGGGAAGTGTCGAGCAGGTCGTCGATGAGCTGCATCTGGGTCCGCGCGCTCCGCTCGATCACCTCGACGGCCCGTCGGGCCGTGTCGCCGTCGAGCGAGCCGGAGCGCAGCATTCGCGTCCACCCGAAGATCGAGCTCAGCGGGGTGCGCAGCTCGTGCGAGAGCGTGGCCACGAACTCGTCCTTCGCCCGGTTGGCCGCCTCGGCCTCCTGCCGGGCGGCCTGCTCGATCTCGAGGATTCCGGTCCGCTGGCGCTCCAGCTCGTACTGGCTCGTCACGTCGCGGAAGACAACCACGACGCCCTGCAAGCGGGAACCTGCCACCCTGATCGGGGCCGCGCTGTCGGCGACGGGGATCTCCCGGCCGTCACGCGCCAAGAGGATCGTGGAGTTGGCGAGGCCGACGATCGTGCCTTCGCGCCGGACCTTCGTCACCGGGTTCTCCACCGGCTGGCGGGTCGTCTCGTGGACGATCGTGAAGACTTCCTCGATCGGCCGGCCGCGCGCGCCCGCATCGGTCCAGCCGGTCAGCGCCTGGGCCACCGGGTTCATCAGGGTCACGCGCCCCTCGTCGTCGGTGGCAATCACGCCGTCCCCGATACTCTCCAGCGTCGTGCGCAGCCGGGCCTCGGACTCCCGGCTGGCCGTGGCGACGGCTTCGGACGTCTGCCGCAGCGCGTGCTCCTGGTCACGGTGCCGGAGCGCCCGGATGGTCAGCGCCGTGGCGCCGAGCACCAGCACGAACGCCACCACAAGCCCGGCGATGTTCACCGCGGTCGCCGTCCGGGCGGCCCCCTGCATCCGGATCTCGCGCTCGGCATAGAGCCGGCTCTCCTCGTCACGCATGACGCTGAGCAGGGCGCGGATGTGGTCCATGGTGCGCATCCCGACGTCGGTCCGGGTGATGCGGGAGGCCGCGGCGGGCCCCTCCGTGTTCCGGGCCCGGATCGTGGCCGCGAGCTCGCTGAGCTTTGCGCCGATGAGCCCGTCCAGCCGGAGGAGCTGGGACTGCTGGCTGGTGTTGTCGCCCGTGAGCGTGCGCAGGCGCTCGAGGTGCAGCGGAAGGAGACGGATCGCGGTTTCGTAGGGCTCGAGGTACTGCGCGTGGCCGGTCAGGAGGTATCCGCGCTGACCGGTCTCGGCGTCCTTGACCAGGGACAGGAGGATCTCGATCTCCTCCCGCACGAGCAGCGTGTGGGTGGCCAGCTCACGGGCCTCGTCCAGCCTGAGCATCTGGCGATAGGACACCGCCGCGACGGCGATCAGCAGCACGCCCGCCAGCACGAAGCCAATGAGCCCGAGCCGCCTCTGGTTCCAAGCCTGCACGCATGGAGTATACGGTCAGGCCAGAGCGCCCTCCAGCAGAGCCACCATGCGATCGATTTCGCCGCGCGTCACGGTGAGCGCCGGCATGAAGCGCAGGCTGTCCGGCCGTGGCGCGTTGATGAGGAGCCCGCGCTCGAGCGCCGTGTCCGCCACCTTGGCCGCACCGACGCCGTTGAGCGCCAGGGCCAGCAGCAGGCCGCGGCCACGTACCGCACCGTGGCCGGTATCGGCCGACAGCGTTTGCAGTCGCGCGGTCAGGTAGTCACCGATCTCGCGCACGCCGGCCAGGAACTCCGGGCGGCCCACGGTTTCGACGACCGCGCAGCCGACCGCGGCCATGAGCGGGTTGCCGTTGAACGTGCCGCCCTGATCGCCGGGCTCGAAGCAGCAGACCTCCGCACTCGCCACCAGGGCGGCCAGCGGTACGCCGGCGCCCAGGCCCTTGCCGAGCGTCAGGATGTCGGGTTGCACGCTCACGTGCTCGTAGGCACAGAAGCGTCCCGTGCGGCCCACACCGGTCTGGATCTCGTCGAGGATCAGCAGCACGCCGCGCTCACGCGTGAGCGCACGCAATGCCTTCAAGTAGTCGTCGTCGGCCGGAATCACACCGGCTTCGCCCTGGATCGGCTCGAGCATGATGGCGGCGGTGCGCTCGGTGATGGCCGCATCCATGGCCGCCAGATCGTTCAGCGGCACCTTGCGGAAGCCCGGCACCTTGGGCTCGAAGAGCGGCTCGAAGGCCGGCTTGCCCGAGGCCGACATGGTGGCCAGCGTGCGGCCGTGGAAGGCTCCCTGCGTCGTCACGATCTCGAACGCACCGCTGCGGAAGCGCTGGCCCCACTTGCGCGCCAGCTTGATCGCACCCTCGTTGGCCTCCGCCCCGCTGTTGCAGAGGAACACCTGGTCGAGCCCGGTGGACTGAGACACCAGCGTCGCCAGGCGCGCCATGCGCTCGTTGTAGTAGGCGGGGCTGCAGTTGATGAGCTTGCCCGCCTGCGCGCGCAGCGCCTCGACGACGACGGGGTGGCTGTGGCCCAGGCAGTTGACGGCCCAGCCCTGAACGAAGTCGAGGTACTCGCGACCTTCGCTATCGCGCAGCCAGGAGCCCGAGCCCTCCACCATCACGACCGGCGGCCGCGTGGTGATCTTCATGAGGTGATCGATGTCGTTGTGCATGCGCCATAGTGGCGCGCGCGCCGCCGGGCGGCAAATCAAACATTGTGATCATCACGATCACGACGGCTGATAGAGACGCGCCCCGGCTGCGCCGGGGCGTGTCGAACGTCTGGGGGTTTGGGGGCCATATCGGGGCCCCCAATCCAATCGGCGCCTTCGGTTACGCGAGCTCCAGCTCCGCGCTCATCGCGATCGTGCCCTCGGGCGTGACCGCCCACAGCTCGCAGCCTTTCGGCGTCGGCCGCCCGCGCAGCTCGAACGGCGCCGTGTCGAAGAGCGGCGCGCGCGCCTGCGTGGTGTAGCCGACGATGCGCCGCTCTCGATTGTGATCGCGAGCGAAGTCGATCAGCAGCGTCGTGGTCAGCGGCCCATGCACCACGAGACCCGGATACCCTTCCATCTCCATCGCCCACTTCAGGTCGTAGTGAATGCGGTGACTGTTGAACGTCAGCGCCGAGAAGCGAAACAGCAGCACCGGGTCGGGCGTGATCGTCCGCCGCCACGGCACGTCGGTCGGCGCCGGCTCGCGGCGTGGCGCCTGGTTGCGCTCGCCCGACTTCACTTCCTCGCGGAACACCGTGCGCCGCTCGTCCTCGAGGGCCAGGCCGTCGCTGCCGAAGACACGGCTGACGATCGTGGCGAAGACGAGCGTGCCGGTCCCGCCGCTCTTCATCGAGAGATCGGCCAGCTCGGTCTCGCGGCGCAGGCTCTCGCCGATCCGCAGCGGGCGATGAAAGCGCACCCGCTCGCCGGCAAACATCCGCCGCGCCAGCGGGAGCGCCGGCACCACCCCGGTGTCGTGCGGGCTGCCGTCCGGCCGCAGGGCGTCGGCGGGGACGCGCGGCAGGAAGTAGCAGGCCAGCCACGCCGGCGGCAGCGCGTCGCCCTCGCGGAACTCCGCTTCTGTCCGTCCGAACGCCAGACGCAGCAAGTTGGCCGGGCCCGGATGCAGCACGTCGGTGGCCACCTGCTTGCGCCCGATGAACGTCTTGAACTCGTCGAGATTGAGGGCCGTCGTGCTCATCGTTGACTCCCTGGTGCGATCACTTGATGGCGTAGGGGTTGATGGGCGTGCCGACGCCGCGCGTCACCGCCAGCGGCGGGGCCACGAGGAGGAACGCCCAGCGGCCGTCGGCAGCGCAGTCGGCGGCCAGTTCCTCCAGGAAGAAGATCTCGCCGAGCGTCAGCCCCATGTTGGGAATGGCCACCACGTGGAACGGGTTGCGGAAGGCCGGCATCTCCGACGGCCGGACCTCCACCGCGTAGTTGTCGCAGCCGATGGCCGCGATCTGCTTGGCGTGCAGCCACGGGGTCGTGTGGATCGACATGCCGGGGAAGTCGTCGAGGTCGTAGTGGCGCCAGTCCTTCTTGTCGAGATAGCGGGTCATGTGGCCGGTCCGCACCAGGAGGAGATCGCCGCGCTTGACCTCCACCTTCTGGGCGGCGGCCGTGGCTTCGAGATCGGCGACGGTGATGGCGTAGCCCGGCTCGAGCGCGCGCACGCCCTTGTGGCGGGCCACGTCCAGCAGCACGCCGCGCCCCGCCAGCTTGCTGTTGGTCTTGTCGATGCTGTTCTTGGCGGCGCCGGTGCTGGTGACCAGGTCAGCGCTGTAGCCGTTCCACATCTTGCCCTCGTAGAAGATGTGGGCCAGGCTGTCCCACTGGGTCACGCACTGCAGCGGCATGACGATCCAGTCGTCGGATCCGCCGTAGCCCTGCGCCTCCTTCACCTCTTCCGGGGTCTTGGGGCGATCGCCGCCGTCGCGGAACATCGCGTGGATGGGGTTGAACCGCGCGCGCGTACCGCTCTGCGGCCCCTCGCGCTGCAGCGGGACGCCCAGCGCGAACACCTTGCCGGTGGTCGCCAGCCGGCAGGCCTCGGCGATCGTGTCCGGCGTGATGTAGTTGAGCGTGCCGAGCTCGTCGTCGGGTCCCCACTTGCCCCAGTTCCGCACCTGCAGCGCCAGCTTCCGAAGGGCCTCCTCACTCATGCGGACTCCCACCTCCAAGGGATGCGGTATCTTAAGGCATGATTTCCCGCATGACTCGCCGAGAGGCCGTGGCGCTGGTGGGGCTCTCCGGCGTCGCGCTGCTGACCCGCCGGGCCGCCGCCCAGGGGACCGGCCGCGTGCCCGCCTGTGTCGTCCGGCCCCAGCAGACCGAGGGGCCGTTCTTCATCGACGAGAAGCTCAATCGCTCGGACATCCGCTCCGATCCCGGGCGCAATGACGCCCGGCCCGGCGTCGTGCTCCAGCTGGCGTTCGCGGTCTCGCGGCTCAGCGGCGGGGCATGCGCGCCGTTGAGCGGGGCGCAGGTCGACGTGTGGCACAGCGACGCGCTCGGCGCCTATTCTGACGGCGCGCAGAAGTTCCTGCGCGGCTACCAGGTGACCGACGACACGGGCGCGGCGCGCTTCGTCACCATCTATCCCGGCGCGTACCAGGGACGCGCGGTGCACATCCATTTCAAGATCCGTACGGCCCAGAAGCAGGAGTTCACCTCGCAGATCTACTTCGACGAGGCCGTCACCGACCGGGTGTTTGTGCTCGAGCCGTACGCGCGCAACGGCCAGCGCCGCCTGCGCAACGACGGCGACGGCCTGTTCCGCTCCGGGGGCCGCCAGCTGCTGGTGACGCCCACGCCCAGCGGCGCAGGCTTCGCCACGACGTTCGACATCGCGCTCAGCACGTAGATGGGCAACAGCTGGGGGCAGCTCTTCCGCGTGACCACGTGGGGCGAATCCCACGGCGCGGCCATCGGCGCCGTGGTGGACGGCTGCCCGCCGCGGCTGCCGCTGTCGGAGGCCGATATCCAGCCGGATCTCGATCGCCGCGTGCCGGGCCAGAGCGCGCTGGTCACGCAGCGCAAGGAGACCGACACGGTCCAGATCCTCTCCGGGGTCTTCGAGGGGCAGACGACCGGCACGCCCATCAGCATGCTGATCCCCAACGCCGACATGCGCCCCGGCGACTATCGCGAGGTGAAGGAGAAGTACCGGCCGAGCCACGCCGACTACACCTACGAGGCCAAGTACGGCATCCGCGACTGGCGCGGCGGCGGCCGGACCAGCGCGCGGGAGACGGCGGGCCGCGTGGCCGCCGGCGCCATCGCCCGCAAGGTCCTGAGCGAGCGCTTCCGCGTGACGGTGGTGGCCTGGGTGTCCAAGGTCGGCACGCTCAGCGTGGACTGCGATCCCGAGCGCGTCACGCGCGACGAGGTCGATCTCACGCCGATCCGTTGCCCCGATCTCGCCATGGCCGATCGCATGATCTCGGCCGTCGAGGCGGCGCGCAAGGACGGCGACTCGCTCGGCGGCGTCGTCACGTGCGCGGTACGCGGCTGCCCACCCGGCTGGGGCGAGCCGGTCTTCGACCGGCTCGAGGCCGACCTGGCCAAGGCGGTGATGAGCCTGCCCGCCAGCAAGGGCTTCGAGATCGGCTCGGGCTTCGCCGGCACCGAGCTGCGCGGCTCGCAGCACAACGACGAGTTCTATATGGATGGCGACCGCGTGCGCACGCGCACCAACCGTTCGGGCGGCGTGCAGGGCGGCATCACCAACGGCGAGACGATCTACTTCCGCGTGGCGTTCAAGCCGACGGCGACGATCATGCGCGAGCAGCAGACCGTCAGCGTCGCCCACGAGGACACGAGCATCATCGGCCGCGGCCGTCACGACCCGTGCGTGCTGCCGCGCGCGGTGCCGATGGTGGAAGCGATGACGACGTTGGCGCTGGTCGACCATGCCCTCCGGCATCAGGCGGTCATCGATCCTCCAAAGTAGGAGACAACGACCCTCCGCCTGACCTGGCCGTTCGCAACAGGAGGACCGCATGAACTACGGAGTCGTGCTTCCGATCTGGCAGCTCACGATCGCTGAGGCCGAATCGCTGACGATGAAAGCCGAAGAGCTGGGGCTCGACGGCGTCTTCGTCCCTGATCACATCCTGGCCAAGCCGGCCACCACGCAACACTACGGCGGTCACTGGCCCGACCCGTTCTCGCTGCTCGCGTTTCTGGCCGGACGCACGCGGCGGATCCAGCTCGGCGCCAGCGTCATCGTGTTGCCTTATCGTTCGGCGCTGGTGGCGGCCAAGGCCGCGGCCACCGTTGATCAAGCCTCGGGCGGACGCTTCATCTTCGGCGTCGGCGTGGGCTGGGACGAGGCCGAGTTTGCCGATCTGCGTCTGCCCTTCCGCGAGCGCGGCCGGCTGAGCGACGACTACATCCGCGCGATCAAGGCCGCCTGGGCCGCCGACGTGCCGGAGTACAAGGGCCAGTACGTGAGCTTCTCCGGCGCGACGTTCTCGCCGCGTCCGAAACAGCAGCCACATCCGCCGATCTGGGTCGGCGGCGCCCCGGGGTCCATCTCGAGTCCGGCCGTGCGCCGCTGCGCCGAGCTGGGCGACGCCTGGCATCCGCTCGCCCTCGGGCTCGACGAGATCGAAAAGGGCTTCGCGACGCTGCGCGACCTGGCCACGCGAGCCGGGCGGCGCGACACCATCGGGCTGGCGCCGCGAAATGCGCTCGATCTCACGGACGCGGCCAAGGGCGGCGGGCGGGCCGCGTTCCAGGGCTCCGTCGCTGAGGTGGCCTCCGACATCCGTCGGGTGAAAGGGCTCGGCGCGGCCTGGATGACGTTCGACCTGCCGCGCGCCGGCGTGCCGGCCATGGCGCGCGCCATGGAGCGCCTGGCGCGCGAGGTCAAGCCGGTGGCCGCCTAGACCGCGGTATACTCCAAAGAACTCGACCTTCTCCCAGGAGACTGGACATGGCGTTCAAGCCCGCCGCCCTCGATCACGTCAACATCTACGTGCGCAACGCCGAGCGATCGCACCGCTGGTACACGGAGATCTTCGGCTTCCACACGCAGGACATGGCCTACGTGCCCGAGACGGGAAAGCTGCGCGCCGCGTTCCTGGCCTGCGACGCCAATCACGCGCACGACATCGCGCTGTTCGACGTGGGTGAGGAGGCGCAAGGGCCCCAGAAGGGTCAGGTGGGGCTGAACCACGTCGCATGGCGGATGGAGAGCCTCGACGACCTCGCCGAGATGTACGAGCGCCTCAAGGCCAAGGGCGTTGCCGTCCACGTCGCCGATCACACGGTCTCGCTGGGCGTGTACTTCTCCGACCCCGACGGCAACGGCCTCGAGGTGTACTACGAGCTGCCGCGGAGTCAGTGGAAGCGGGAGCGGCCGTTCACGGGTGCGACGCAGGAGGAGAAGGGTCGCTTCCCGGGTCCGTGGGACGAGGTGCTGCGGCCGACGACGCCCGCCGCGACTCGAGCCTGACCGCGCGGACGAGCGGCGCGCGCAGACGGCGGGGCGTTACCCGCCGCAGCACGATGTCGTCCGCGCCGACGAACGCCGCCAGCGAGCCCATCGCCTCGCCCACGCCCGCCAGCATCGCCTCCTGATCGAGACACTCGCCGCCCGCCGGGGGTGCCTGCCCCGCCGCGCACCAAGGCTCCAGATGCACGTGACGCACTTCCAGACGACGCTCGGCGCGGTAGCTCTTGGCGTCGACGCGCCCGATCAGCTGGCCGTCGTGCAGGATCGGCAGCGTGTAGTAGCCGTGCACGCGTTGATGGCCCGGCGTGTAGACCTCGATCCGATAGTCGTAGCCGAACAGGCGCGCCACCCTCTCGCGAAACCACATCAGCGAATCGAAGGGCGCCAGGAACGTCGTGCCCTGTGAGGGGCCGACGGCGCGGGCCGCGCGGGCCAGCGCCGGCAGGTCACGCGTGAGCGCGAGCCATCGCCCCGGGCGCCCCTCGACCTCTATCGGGCTCACCTCACCGCGCTCGAGCATCGCGGCCAGCGTGGCCCGCCGGCCCCCCGGCCCGAAGCGCGGGAAGGTCAGGTAGCCCGCGAGGTCGCGCTCGGTGACCGCGCCCATCGCGTGGAGCGAGCGCTCCACGTGCCAGCGCGTGAATTCTTCCGAGGACACCGGCTGGCAGCCGGCGGCCGCCGGTAGCGCCCGCTCCAGCAGGTCATAGCGCTTGTGGAAGTGCCGACGCGAGTGCACCGTGAGCGCGCCGGTCATCCAGAGGTAGTGCAGACCGTGTTGCACCGGCCGCCACCGCCACCACCCGCCCCCGCCGCGCGGCCGGCGCCCCTCGAAGTCTGCGCCGCCCATGGGTCCATTGGCCGAGATGGCGGCCTTCACCTCGGCCAGCACCTTGGGATTGCGGCGCAGCCAGTCGGACCAGCCCGTGTGTCGCGTGCGGTAGTCGAGCATGGCGCGCCGCCACCACGGCAGCGTGGACGTCGAAACCAGGCACGCGGCGTGGGCCCAGTACTCGAAGAGCAGCCGCCGGCGATAGACGAGCCGATCGAGCCGCACGCGGTCGTACGGTCCAAAGCGGCTCCAGACCGTGAGGTAGTGGGCACGGTCGAGCACGTTGATGGAGTCGAGCTGCAGGCCGCCCACGTCCTCGACGAAGCGGCGCAACCGGCCGGGGCTCAGGGGGACCGACCGGGGCCGGGTGAGATGCTGGCGCTGCAGGAAGAGCGTCCGGACGGCGTGCAGGGGGACAGGGCGACGCGGCATGCTCCCGGAGACTACCACCGCGGTACGATACCGGCATGGCCGGTCGCTCCTACGCCACGTTCCGGGAGTTCTACCCGTTCTACCTGACCGAGCACAGCCGGAGCGGCACCCGGCGCCTGCACTTCGCGGGAACGCTGCTTGTACTCTTGACGCTGATGTCCGCGTTCGCCGCTCAGCGCTGGGCCATGCTCCTCCTGCTTCCCGTCTTTGGCTACGGCTTCGCGTGGGTGGCTCACTTCTTCGTGGAACGGAACCGGCCGGCCACCTTCACCTGCCCGTTTTACAGTCTGGTCGGCGACTTCCGGATGTTTGTCGATATGACGCGCGGCCGCGTCCCGTTCTAGACGCCTCCCTCTCGGTCCACCGGGCGCCGTACAAGGTTCGTGCGAGGTTGCCGGTCGCTGGCACCCGCGTTGCAGTTCGGGCAGTTCATGAGAAAGCTCTTAGTCTCCCTCACGGCCCTGCTGGTGTGTACCGTTGTTGCTGGACCCGCCTCGGCGGGCGCGCCGACCGAGCAGCTTCGCAAGCAAGTGGACGAGGTTGTCCGCGTTCTCGATGACCCGGCCTTGAAGGAGAAAGCCGCGCGTCATGACGCGGTCCGCAAGATCGCGGGCGAGATCTTCGACTACAAGGAGATGGCCCGCCGCTCGCTCGGCACGCACTGGAACTCGCGTACGCCGGAGGAGCGTCGGGAGTTCGTGGCGCTCTTCGCCGACCTGCTCGACCGCGCCTACTTCTCGAAGATCGAGCTGTACCAGGGCGAGAAGATCCGCTACGGCAATGAAGCGCTGGACGGCGACCAGGCGACGGTGAAAACGTTCATCGTCGGGCGCGACGGCAAGGAGATCCCTGTCGACTACCGCATGCATCAGGTCGACGGGCGCTGGAGCGTGTACGACGTGAGCATCCAGGGCGTCAGCCTGGTGTCCAACTACCGGACCCAGTTCAATCGGGTCGTGACGACCGAGTCCTACGAGTCCCTCGTGCAGAGGCTCCGGGACAAGGACGCCTCACCCGCGGCGTCGGGCCGCACCTCTTAGGGCAGGACGATCGTCGGCTCCTTGGCGCGCGCACGGTAGAGCAACGCGGTCCGGCCCAGCACCTGCGTGAGGTCCGCCTGGGTGCGGCGGGCCAGCTCCGCCGCGGTAGTGTGGCGGTCGTCGGGCGCGTTCTCACTGACGCGCACCTTGATGAGCTCGTGCGCCTCCAGCTGCGCGGCCGCCTGTTGGACCACCGCGTCGCTGACGCCCTCGTGTCCCACGTGCAGCATCGGCGTCAGCCGCTGCCCAAGCGCTCGCAGATACCGCCGCTGCTTGCCCGTCATCGCGGTCGTCATCATACTCGACGCCCATTCGGCGGCACGCCCGCCTTGCCCACGTGGCGGCCCTCTCGTACCCTCGGGGCGCGTCGGTCGCCCAAGCTCAGCGCCGGCAGAGGAGAGCACGCGTGAAGTTCGGCATTTTCTACGAGATGCAGATTCCGCGACCGTGGGGCGAGCGTAGCGAGTACCAGGTGCTGCAGGATGCGCTGGGACAGATCGAGCTGGCCGACCGCCTCGGCTTCGACTACGCCTGGGCCGTGGAACATCACTTTCTCGAGGAGTACTCGCACTGCTCGGCGCCCGAGGTTTTCCTCGGCGCCGCCAGTCAGCGGACGAAGCGGATCCGGCTGGGCCACGGCATCATCCAGCTGCCCACCAACCACCCGATCCGCGTGGCCGAGCGGGTGTCGACGCTCGATCTGCTCACCGGCGGGCGCGTGGAGCTGGGCCTCGGCGAGGGGCAGGGCCCCGTCGAGCTGCACCCGTTCAACCGGCGGGTGCGCGACAAGCGCGAGGTGTGGGAGGAAGCCGTCCGGGCGCTGGTGCCCGCGTTCACCCGCAGCTCGTGGGAGTGGCACGGCCAGTACTTCGACTTCGCCGCCCGCAACGTGGTGCCCAAGCCGTTCCAGAAGCCGCACCCGCCGCTCTGGGTGGCGTGCTCGAACATCCAGACCATCGCCAGCGCGGGACGCTGGGGGATGGGCGCGCTCGGCTTCCAGTTCGTCTCGCCCGAAGCCGCGCGCGCCTGGGTCCACCGCTACTACACGGAGCTGACGCAGAACCTCGACAAGCTCGCCGACTATCCGGTCAATCCCAACATCGCCATGGTCAGCGGCTTCATGTGCGCCCCGACCGATGCCGAGGCACTGGAGAAGGCCGCGGGCTGGACGTTCTTCGTCTTTTGCCTGAGCCACTACGGGCGCAACGGCATCCCCAACCCCGGCGAGGGCAACATGTGGGAGGCCTACCAGGAGTGGCGGCACACGGACAAGGCGCAGGAGACGCTGCGCAGCGGTCTCATCGGCTCCCCGACCACGATCCGTGAGCGGCTGCGGGAGTTCGAGGACACCGGGGTGGATCAGGTGATCCTGCTCGCCCAGGCCGGACGCACGCCCCACGCCGACATCTGCATGAGCCTCGAGCTGTTCGCGCGGGACGTCATGCCGGAGTTTCACGCCCGCGAGGCGGAGCACGCGCGCTGGAAGGCCGACGTCCTGGCCGGCCGCGCGGATCTCGAGGCGCTGAACGCCGACGGCTACAAGCTCTACGCCCACCAGAACGAGGACATCGTCCGCCTCACCCCGGCCGAGCTGAAGGCCAAGATGGCGGCCAAGGAGCGGGGCGCCGGCTGAGCCATACGACCTTCGTCCAATATGGACGTCGCCCGGCTGCGTGCTACATCTGCCTCGCCGAAAAAGGAGGCGAGGTCTCGCCATGACCACGAAGACGACCACCCTGCAGCTGCTGGCAACTGGCCTCGTGCTGCTCGCACTTGCCGCCGGGACACCCTCCGCCGCCCTGGCCATTGACGGCTCCAAGCCCATGATCTGCGCCGTGACAACGGTGATGGAGTGCGACGTCGAGGGCAAGTGCCAGCGCATCACCCCACAGCTACACCCCGACTTCCCGGCCTTCCTCCGGTTCGACGTCCCGCAGAAGATGATCACCCCGGCCGGCAACTCGGCCGACACCACGGCCGGCCGCAAGACCGAGATCAAGGCCGTGAGTCGTCTCGACGGTAAGCTGGTCCTGTACGGCGGTGAGAACGGCCGGGGCTGGGCGGCGACGGTCGCCGAGGACACCGGTCGCATGTCGGCCGGGATCGTGACGGACGAGTACGCCTTCAACCTCTTCGGCACCTGCACCGAGTCCTGATCCGCCGACCGCGGTGAGGCCGGGGTCCATCCCCTCATCCTCGAGCGGCGAGGATGAGGCCAAGCAAGAGCCGGACGCCGTCGTGTACGTCGTGGACGACGATCCGTCGGTCCGCCGGGCGCTGTCCCGGCTGCTCCGATCGGTCGGGCTCCCGGTCGAGACTTTTCCCACCGCGCAAGCGTTCCTCGACTCCACGCCTGCCGACCTCCCCGCGTGTCTCGTGCTCGACGTGCGGCTGCCCGGGCCGAGCGGTCTCGACCTGCAAGCGGCGTTGCGTGAATCCCGGCGTCCGTTACCCATCGTGTTCATCACGGGGCACGCCAGTGTGTCGACGAGTGTGCGCGCGATGAAGGGCGGGGCCGTCGATTTCTTGCAGAAGCCGTTCAACGATCAGGAGCTGCTCGATTGCATCCAGCGCGCGCTCGAGACGAGCCGTCGGCTGCGCGCCGAGCAGGCCGAGCATGCCGACCTCGCCCAGCGTCACGCCGCGTTGACCGGGCGCGAGCGCGAGGTCCTGGAGCTGGTCGTGACCGGGATGCTCAACAAGCAGATCGCAGCGTCGCTCGGCATCGCCGAGAAGACCATCAAGGTCCACCGGGCGCGGGTCATGGACAAGATGCAGGCCGCCTCGGTGGCCGAGCTGGTTCGCCTGGCCGAGAAGCTCGGCCTCCATCGGGCCAAGCCGTGAAAGGCCGGCGGGGCGCACGCCGATACGACCAAGGCCCAATGTTCTCGCGCGTCGCCTTGACGTAGCCTTGCCATCACGGATGGAACGCACGCTGGTGGACGACGGTCGACTCAAAGGAGTCGATATGGTAGCTGAGATGATCGGAGTGGTCGACGACGACGCCTCCATTCTCAGGGCCGTTCAGCGACTGCTGGGCTCGCTCGGCTTCACCGTCAAGACGTTCGGCTCCGGCGAAGACCTGCTCGCCTCCGACTGCCTGTCACACATCCACTGCCTGGTGCTGGACGTTCACCTGGGCGGGCTGAGCGGCTTCGAGCTTCAGGAGCGGCTGAGCGAGGCGCCGGTGCAGATTCCGATCATCTTCATCACCGCCCACGACGACCCGCCCACGCGAGACCGCGCGCGCCGCGCGGGAGCCGTGGAGTACCTGCGCAAGCCCTTCGACGAGCACGCGCTGATCGGGGCGATCGAGAAGGCGCTGGGCCGCCGCTGAGCGCGCGCCCGCGAGGAAGAGGACGCCGCCGCACGCGACGGCGGCGCGTCGGGATCGCCTCAGCTCACCGTGTAGCCGCGCCCGGTCATGCACGCGCCAAAGGCGCGGTTGTAGTTGGCGTGCCCTTGCGCCAGCGCGCTCTGTTGCTGCATCTGGTAGCTCTGCTGCTGCTGCTGCTGTTCCTCGTGCCAGCGCATCCGCCGGAAGCCGCCGAACAGCGCGCCCACGCCGGCACCGATGGCGGCGCCCCGGCCGGCATCGCCGCCGATCGCGCCGCCGACCGCGCCCAGGGCTGCGCCGCCGGCCGCGCCCCGGAACATCCCGCCCTGAGGAGGCCCGGACATGGGCGGAGGCGCCGAGGCCACCTGCGGATTCGCCGGATCGAAGCCGGATTGCTGGACCGCCCAGCTGTAGCACTGGCCGCGATCGAACTCCTGCTGCTGGGGGCTCTGGCCCCGCTGGGGATACACGTACGTCTGAGCCGAGGCCGACGCGGCGAAGGCGAGACTGACCGCGCAGGCGGAAAGCAGGGTGAGCGATCGCAGCCAAGTCGTCATCGGAGCCCCTCTCGCGTGAGACGTGTGCGCGTACTCTGCCACTGGGGTCACGGCCTCCGACATCGGACCTTGGTCTTACGGCTTCGCACCGGCGGAGTGCAGCACACTGTTCATCGAGCCACGCCTCATGCGTATCGCCGTCATCTCTGACCTGCACATCGGCGCCGAGGAATTCGTGCCCGACGGCTTCGGGGAGTTCCTGGATCACCTCGAGCGCGAGCACGACGAGATCGTGCTCCTCGGCGATGTCTTCGAGTGCTACTTCCCGCGGCTGCCCTGGAAGGGGCTGGCAGAATACGATCGCTTCGATCACCTGTACCGTGACATCACCCGCCGCTTCCGGTCGGCGAAATACACCGTCCTGACGGGGAATCACGACATGGTGGCCCACCGGGCGCGCGGCATTCCGTCGCGGACGGAGCGTGGGGGCTCCGGCTTCCGCATCCTGCTCTCCCACGGGCACGAGAACGAGTCTGCCTACCAGAGCCCGCTGAAGATCCGGCTCGTCGAGCTGTACATGTGGCTCGTCTACCGGCTCAAGCGACTCGGACTCCGCGCGCCGTACGACTACAGCTACCGGATGGATTACGAGCTCAACGTGAAGGACGGCGGCGGCGCGCACGTGGAGGCCGCCCGCGCCCACGTGCAGAGCGGCTACGACGTGGTGGTCTTCGGCCACACGCACGGCGAGCGGCACGTGGAGCTTCGCGGCGGCGGCACCTACATCAACACCGGGGACTGCGTCCGGCGCCGGATTTACGCCTCCCTCGACCTCGACCGCCGGGAGTGCCACCTCGTCGAGTTTCCGGGGCGCCGCGTGCCCCCCGAGCGAGAAGGATGATCAGGGGGCAGCCCGGTAGCGGGACTTCTCGTCGGGCCGGGCCGCGGGCTTGCCGGCACCCGGGCCGAGCTCCTTGTCGGCCATCTTCTCGGCCGCGGCGACAATGCCTGGGAAATCGTCCTGCGTCACGATAGGGTCGCCCTTCCTAGGGAACGGGAAGCCCCCCTTGACCAGGACCTCCTCCGGCTGAAACTCGATAGTGGCCATCTCGCGGAACGGCGTGTCCCCGAGGCGATCGGGCACGTTGAGGATCAGCGCCTTCCAATCGTCCTTGCAGTACTTGTCGAACTCCTTGTGGAACTCGGTGACCACGTCCGAGGGTGCGGCGTCAGCCAGCTTCCACGGCTGTAGCTTCGGGCCGATGTTGAAATTGCGATGCCGCACGAGCATATTGTCCGGGACGCGCTTGGTCGAATCCCACCAGATGCCGTCGACGTACTCGAAGGCCCGGCGACTAGCCGCCTGGGGCAAGGGCCCCAGCTTGAGCAGCGCATCCCGGATCGCGGCGGTGGCGGCCCGCTCGTACTCGAGCTCACTGGTGGCGGCGTGGCGGCGAAAGATCGTGCCGGCGATCTTCAGCCCCACGAAATTGGAGTAGAGATCCTCCGGGGAAAACGCCGACGGCCGCTCGGAGAAGGGCGTGGAGGCCCAGCCATACCAGGTGGTGATCTCGTGCCAGATGCCGGCCTGGTAGTCGAGCCACTCGGCGAGGCTGACGACGACCTCCCGCAAGCCGTGCGCGCGGACGAGCTGTTTGTCGAGCGGCTTGAGGACGATGCGGTGCCGGGCCCCGGCGCCGTCGCCGCTGAGCGGAATCGTGCCGCCGGTGGCGGCCAGCTGTTCGATCTGCGAGGCGAAGAACACCGTGCGGTCCGCATTGTCGCGGACGTGGGCGATGTCGAGGAAGCCCCCCCGGCACGTGTAGAGAATGCCCGACACTTCGTCCGAGAGCAGGCGCTTGCCTCCCCGGGCCTCGAAGGTGACGAACCCCTTGTTGAACTGGTGCGTCCCGAGGGTGTCGACGTCGAGCGTGTAGCTGATCTCGTAGCCCGGCACCGCAATGGACTCGACCTCGGCGCCGATGTCGTTGCCAAGGACGCAGCACGGCCGCAGGCTCTTGGGCTCGGGGACGTTGGGAATCGCCTTGAAGTCCAACCCCGCGAAGAACGCCTTGTCGACCTCGGCGTCCAGGTCGGGATCCTTGGCGGCGTACCATTTCTGCTCGCAGCCGGCCAGGAGCAGGGCCAGCGACAGCACGACCCACACGGCGGAGCGGACCCGTAGCGAGCGCAGGGTCGGCGCGTTCATCGCAGTTTCTGGCTCTTCTCGCGCTCCGCCTCGTAGATCTCCTTCATCTTGCCGGCCATGACCTTGCTGCCGATGCTGCGCTTGAAGGAGCCGCCGAACCCGGTGACCTGGTCGGTGAAGGCGTGGACGTTGGACACGACCACCGTGCCCTCCTGGACGGGCAGGAAGGCGCCCACCGTCTCCTCGCCGTTGTAGCCGGTGCTGACGTAGAACTCGCGCCGGAGGCCGGCGCGGGCCGCGCCCTCGGGGGCCGCGAGGATGTGGGCCAGCACATACGTCGTCTGGCCGTGAATGTTGGACTTGAACCAGAAGAACCTGTCCTGCATGCCGGCCATCGTGGCCTGCGGATAGCCCAGCAGGACCTTCTGGAAGCCGGGCAGGTATTGGGTCAGCACCTGCGCGGCCTGGCTGGCCTTTCGTAGATCTGAGGCGAACTGACTGGTCTTCCCGTCCCCACGGTCGTACGGGGCGATGCCGGAGAGCCCCGAGGCGCGATACGCCTGGTAGCGGGCGAGCAGCATGCGGCGTAGCTGCTCCTGCACGGCCCCGGTGGGGCTCCCCGCGAGCGCCCTGAACGCGGCGATTTCGGCCGTGCTCAGATTGAGCGCCTCGCCCGACTTGGCGTTCGTGAGCGCCTGGGCCTCGTCGTCGGTGATGGTGAGCTTCGCGAAGTCCGCCAGGCTGCCGCTTCCGCTCGGCTCGCCGAAGCTCTGCACCTGGGCGTCCGCGGTGACCAGCGCCCCCGCCTCGATCTGCTTGACGAGAACATCTGGCGGCGTCTTGACGAGGAAGGAGATCGCGAACGAGAGATCCCGGTCCGAGACGCCGCTCACGTCGACGTTGACGAACTGCCCGCTCATGACGTTCTGCTTGTCGTCGGCCGAGAGCCCCAGATCGGTCAGGAGCTGATCGGCGGTCGGCTGCCCGTGCGCGACTTCCACGAGACACACCAGTCCCAGAAGAACGCCTGCGACCGCCCACCCTGGCTTCATAGATTCCCCCGGCGGCGCGGAGCCGCCTCTAAGCGCTACTTCGGCAGCAGGAACTGCACCTGGAAGCGCAGCTGCCAGTCGGACGAGAACGAGTTGGGCTTCTCGGCGTTGTAGTACCCCGCCAGCGAGGTATTGATCGGCAGCTTGCCCACCTTGAACAGCTTGCCCACGCCCGCCCCCACCGGCACGGTCCACTTGTCTCCGCTGTCAGCCTTCCAGTTCGCCGTCATGATGGGGGAGCTGGTGAGGTACCAGCCGTCGGCGAGGTTGTAGTTCACGAACGGCTGGATGAGCAGCTGGCTCACCGAGTCGCCCCAGCCGGCGACCGACCACTGCTGGTTGGCCAGCGCCCCGAACACCCACGGTCCGTGCATCACGAGCGCGACACCCGCGGGACCCATGGTGAACTCCCCGTTGCCCAGCTTGCTATCGGTGGCGGTCGGAATCGTGAAGGTTGGTCCGAGGCCCCAGATGAACTTCCCCGGCTTGCCCGGCGAGAGGAACAGCGTGGGGTTGATGTCGCCCAGACCGAACGCGCTGTCCGAGAACTTGCTCGGCTCCGGGAACAGCGAGGGCTGGTTGATGATGGGCATGATCGTGCGCGTGATGAGGTTCCAGTCTTCACTGAGCTTGATCGGGATGACAGGCTGCACGTTCAGGATGTAGACGGTGGCGTCCTTGGAGCCGGTGTTGAAGTTGAAGTTGTTCTGGAACGGCACAGTGACGAGATCGGCCACCGGGTTCTGCGTCTTCTTCGCCAGCTCGGTTGCGCTTTCCTCTTCGTCGGCCGCCAAAGCGGGCTCCAGCGGGGGGAGACCGGCGACCGCCAACACCGCGAGCAGCCCGATCAGGATCGAACCCACACGGGCGAACGACGGCCGGGCGGTTCTACCGCGCATGCTCTGTCCTCTTCCTCGATGCGACTCTATCTCTGTCAGTCGGCGGAGGCGATCCAACCCTGGGCCACGAAAAACTTGCCGAGGTTCTTGGCAACCTCGTTGGCCAGCCGCTTGCCGTCCGCATCGACAGTCGCCCAGCTCAACTCGCTACCCGTCGTGGTCACCCCGCTGATGACGGCGGAGGTCACCAGGTTGCCGGCCAGACCGCCGACCCCCAGCATCAGTGCCATGCCCGGCTTGTAGCCGCTCTTGGCGTCGGCCTGGAGCTTGTCGATGGTGGTCATCCCCTGGGGGGTGAGCTCGTAGAGCTGCACGTTGGCCTGCACGCTGGTGCGGCCGGTGCCCAGGCCCAAGACCACCCGCTCGGTGCGGTTGCCCTCGTCGATCGAGACGAACTGCCCCTTGATCAGCATCGTGACGCCCGTCCGGCTCGGCCATCCCAGGGCGCGCTCCGCCACGAATCCATAGCCGCGCAGCTTCTGGACGAGCTCGATGGAGACGGCGTTGGCGACCGCGTGCCCGATCTTGATCTCGTCGGCGGTCCGCGCCGACATGCTGGAGCCATCGGAGATATACCGCGTGAGCTCGGCACTGATGCCCTGGTCCAGCTTCACTTCGTCGGGGGTCACGGCGAAGTCGTAGACGAGGATGCGCTGCGGTCGGGGGTTGCCGAAGGTCGCCCCGGTGCTCTGCACGCTCGTCGGGCCACAGCCGGTGGCGACGAGCCCCGCTGCCACCACCGCGGCCAGCAACACTCCCCGCACGGAGCGCGAACGTCGTGTCGTCCTCATCAATGCCCCTCCTCGAGCCGACGGGCCTTGTCGCTCTGGGTCGCTGGACGCCTCGTGCGGCGTCGGAATCTTGGCGCGACCATCGCGGGATTCGCCATCAGACCTTGGTCGTAGGCCATTGCTTGCCGAGCCGGCTGCCGATACGGTGAGCACCGTGAAGCAAGACCCCCTACAGACGGTCGTGCACGCTGGCTCCGCGGGTCCCGGGTGACCTGCGCATCGATGTACCCGGCGCGACGGACGTCGCGCTCCGCCGGGGTAGGGCCACCGGGCCGGCCACCCTGCACCGCGAGGAGTAGACCGAACACGGGGCGCCTTATCCGGGGATCCGGATCATTCACCGGTCCCGGCGGGTCGCGGGCCAGAGATTCGCAAGGATCCAGCTCTGTGCGATATGTGTGAGAAAATGAAGGGCGTTCAGCATCGGCGCCAGCAAACGCGAACCGTTGACCACTGATACCTCCGCACGGGCAACACCACCGGGCGGGCGGTCGCTGGCTCGCCTGGTACGCTTCTCGACCGCGCGGCCCCGCCTGACGGTAGCCGTCTGCCTCTTGCTCACGCTGGTGAGCATGCTCTACACCAGCCGCTCCCTGACGTTTCAGACCTCGTCCGTGGAGCTCTTGCCCTCGCATCTGCCCTACGTGCAGAACTTCAAGCAGCACCTGCGCGACTTCGGCGAGCTGAACGACATCGTGGTTGCCGTGGAGGCGCCCGATCCGGCGCGGGCCCAGAGCTACGCCGATCGGCTGGCCGCCCAGATCAAGACGCTCCGCGGGGCCGGCCGCGTGACCTACCGGATCGATCCGGATCTGTTCAAGGGCCAGGCGCTGCTCTATCTCTCGCCCGAGCGCCTCGCCTCGCTGCGCGATGCGGTCGTGTCACACCGCGAGTTCATCGAGCAGTACGCCGCGCGGCCGACCTTGCCCGGGCTGTTCGATGGCATCGGCGGTGAGATCGCCCGCCGCCTGGCCGGCGGCTTCGTCGATCTCGGCCTCGACGACGACGAGGCGCCGGGTGGAAGCCGGTTCGACGCCGGGGTCGTCGACACGCTGCTCTCGGTGGTGATGGAGGGGCTCGACGGCACCGGCGCGATCGTGTCGCCGTGGACCCGGGTGTTCACCCCGGGCAGCGAGGAAACGCGGTCAGGCTACTTCGTCTCGGCGGACGACCGGCTGCTCTTCATCCTGGTCGAGCCACGCCGGGACGCCTCGAGCTTCACCGACAACGAGCAGTTCATCGCCGACATCCGGAACACGATCGCCAGGCTTCGCGGGGAGTTCCCCGACGTGCGGGCCGGCACGACCGGGACCCCGGCCCTGTCCAACGACGAGATGCTGACCGCGTTCCGCGACAGCACGGTCTCCGGGGTACTGGCCTTCGCGCTGACGCTGGGGCTGCTGCTCGTGATCATCCGGCGCGTGCCCGAGACGCTCGTCATGCTGGCGGTGCTGACGATAAGCCTGGCCTGGTCGCTCGCGCTCATCACGGCGACGGTGGGACACCTGTCCGTCTTCTCGGTGATGTTCGTCTCGCTCCTGGTGGGCATCGGGATCGACTATGGCATCTACGTCCACTTCCGCTACGAGGAAGAGCTGGCGCTGGGCGAGCTGCCGCGCGAGGCGCTCGCGGTCACGGCGCGCCGCACCGGGCCGGGGATCTTCTTCGGGGCCCTGGAGGCCGCCGGCACGTTCGCCGTCCTGATGCTGACCGAGTTTCGCGGGATCCAGGAATTCGGCTTCATCGCCGGGATCTCGGTCCTCGTGGCCTTCGTCGCCATGATGACCCTCTTCCCGGCCGCGCTCCTCGTGCTGCCCCGCCGCCGCGGCAGGCCGCGGCCCGCAGGAGTGATCTCGGCGGCGAGCATCCGGGACGAGGTCCCGGCGATCCAGCGGCTGCTGCGACACCCCACACCCGTGCTCCTGGTCGCCGGCCTGGTGACGGCGGCGTCGCTGGCGGCAGTGCCCTCGGTCCGCTTCGACTACAACCGCCTGGCCCTGCAGGCCAAGGGCACGGAGTCGGTGACCTGGGAGCAGGAGATCATGAAGTCGCGCCGCTCGGGCTTCGCGGCGCTGGCCACCGCGGATTCGCTCGAGGAGCTGCGCGCCAAACGCGACGCCTTCACCGCTCTGCCCGGCGTCTCGGATGTGGTGAGCGTGCTGAAGCTCGTGCCGACCGATCAGGACCAGAAGATCGCCCTGCTGCGCGACCTCGCTCCCCAGCTCTCGGGGCTGCGGATCGGCCGGGAGTCCGGCGTGGACGTGCCAGCCACCCGCCGGTCGTTGGATCAGCTGCGCCGGCACCTGGAGATCGCCCTGCGCGAGGCGGAGGGGCGCACGTCGGTGGAGGCCCTGAAATCCGCCCACGCCCGGGCCGAGGCGCTGCTGGCCCGGCTGGAGAGGGCCGGGCCTGAGGTGACGTCGCGCCTGGCGAGGGTGCAGTCGGAGCTCCGCGACGACTTCGTGGCCAAGCTGGCTCGGTTGCAAGAAAACCTCACTCCCCGCCCCGTCACCATCGCCGCGCTGCCCCCCGAGCTGACGCGGAAGTTCATCGGCGCGAGCGGCCGAATGCTGATGCAGGTCTATCCGTCTATCGACACGTGGCAGCGCGAGGGCGCCCAGGAGTTCGTGCGGCAGGTGCGGACGGTCGACCCGGGGGTCACCGGCTCGCCGATCATCGGCTACGAAGCGAGCCGTCTGATGGAAGCGGCGTACCTCTTCGGAACCCTCTACGCCGCCGTCCTGGTTACCATGCTGTCCCTCCTGGCGCTCCGGCGGCCGCTCGACGCGCTCCTGGCGCTGAGTCCCGTGGTCCTGGCGGTGGCGTGGACGGTCGGCTTCATGCACGTCTTCGGCCTGTCCTTCAACCTCGCCAACGTATGGGGGTTGCCGCTCATCATCGGCAGCGCGGCCGAGTTCGGGCTGAACGTGACGCTGCGCTATCGGGAGGGCGTCACCAGCGGGGGTGCCCTGTTTCCGCGGAGTACGGTACTGGCGGTGCTGCTCAACGGGTTGACCACCATCGCCGGGTTCGGCAGCATGATGGTAGCGCGCCATCAGGGGATCTTCGGCCTGGGCCTGCTGCTCACCGTGGGTACCGTGGTGGGTCTCGCGACTTCGCTGATTGTCCTGCCCGTCCTGCTGCGGCTCGCCGAGCGGGCGCGGCTGGCATCGGCGGCGAACCCGGTCTATGTTAGGAAGGAGTCGTGATGCGCGTTCTCCGTTTCGTCGCCCTCACGCTGCTGCTCGCGCTGGCCATCGTGCCGGTGGCCCAGGCCGGGGAGCCCACCGAGCAGCTCCGCACCGACATCGGCGAGGTCTACAAGATCCTGCAGCAGCCCAACGCCTCGGCGGCGGCCCAGCGCGAGGCGGCAGCGATCCTCGATCAGATGTTCGACTGGCGGCAGATGGCCGAGAGTGCGCTCCGACGCCACTGGGCGCAGCGGACCGCCGACGAGCAGGCGCAGTTCACGCGGCTCTTCGCCGACCTGTTTCGCCGCGCCTACCTCTCCCGCATCCACGTGATCGATGCCTCGAAGTTCCAGTACCTGAACGAAACGATCCGGGGCAACGAGGCCACCGTGAAGATGAAGGTCTTCACCGCGCGCGGCAGCGGGATCAACGTGGACTACGCAGTCTACCAGGACGACCGCCAGCGCTGGCGGGTGCGCGACGTGCTCGTCGAGCAGATCAGCCTGGTCGACAACTACCGCACGCAGTTCGACGCCATCATCGCGAAGTCGTCGTACGCCGAGCTGGTGCGGCGACTCGAGGCCTCGCGCAACCGCAGCGCAGCGGCGCCGACCAGCGAGTCCGGCCGCTAGCCTCGCGGGACAGCCGCGGCGTCACTTCTTCCCCAGCTCCTTCAGCTTCTCGACGTCGACGGTCTTGAGATTGCGCTGCTGCTTGTCGGTCATCAGAAACTTGCCGCGATCGTTCAACGTCTCGGGCTTATAGGTCTCCTTCTTGGGGGACGCCTCGGTGTGGCAGTACTGACAATCTTTGGCCGGGATCCCCGCCTTCACGGCCGCGGCGAGTATCGGGGGTGACGCCAGCGTAGCCCCGGGTCCGATCACGGTGGCGGCGATCGTGACGGCGATCGGGGCGAGGAGGCGTCTCACTGAACGTGGCATGGTCTTCTCCAATCTTCACGGGGCTCAACCCCATCAGCTCGAATGATGCCGCAGGGCGAGGCCGAGGCTATGGGACTTTTGTCTGATAGGCGCCGGGCCACGGCCCCAGTAGTCTGCCCGGAAGCATCGCGATGATATCGAGCGCCTCACCGCCGGGCGGGCGAGGGATCTTCCTCAGCTTCGTGCAGTCCGAGGCCGCAAGCAGCGTCTTGTTGATGGCCTGCACGGGGCTGGCGCTCGCGTGGGCCAACTCGCCCTGGCACACGACCTACGACGCGCTGCTCCACAGTACCCTGGGCGTGACGGTGGGGAACCGCGTGTTCTCGCTCTCGGGACACGCCTGGATCAACGACGGCCTCATGGCGCTGTTCTTCTTCGTGGTCGGCCTCGAGATCAAGCGCGAAGTCGTCGTCGGCCAGCTGTCGTCCCTGCGGCAAGCGACCCTGCCGGCCTCCGCCGCGATCGGCGGCATGCTGGTGCCGGCGGCCGTCTACGCCGTCTTCAACGCGGGCGGCCCGGGGGTCATTGGCTGGGGCATCCCGATGGCGACCGACATCGCCTTTGCCCTCGGGGTCCTGGCCTTACTCGGCTCCCGGGTGCCGCTCAGCCTGAAGGTCTTCCTCACCGCGCTGGCCATTGCCGACGATCTGGGCGCCGTACTGGTCATCGCCCTCTTCTACACGGAGACGATCCGGCTGATTGCGCTCGCCGCCGCGGCCGGGCTGCTCGGCCTGTTCTTCCTCCTGGTGCGCGGGCGGATCCGACAGCCCCTGGTGCTGCTCGTGCCGGTCGTCGCCGTCTGGATGGCGATCTTCGCGTCCGGCGTGCATGCGACCGTGGCCGGCATCCTGGTCGCGCTGATGGTGCCGGTCAAGTCGCCGATCGAGCCGGAGCAATTCATCGAAATCGTCCGCCGCCGGCTCCCGGTGCTCGAACGCGGTGCCAGCCGCCGCAGCGTGGTGCTGGAAGAAGAGCAGCTCGACACGGTCCTCGAGCTGCACGCGGCCGCGGCCGATCTGCGGCCGCCCGGGGTCACGCTGGAGCGCCTGCTCCATCCGGTGCAGGCGTACGTTGTGTTGCCACTGTTCGCCCTGTTCAATGCTGGGATCGTCATCGACGCCGGGGTGCTCGCCGGGGTGACGGGCCCGATCAGCCTGGGCGTGATCCTGGGATTGGTGGTCGGCAAGCCACTCGGGCTGGTGCTGTTCAGCTGGATCGCGGTCCGCGCCGGGGCCGCCTCCCTGCCGTCCGATCTCACCTGGCGGACGATCTTCTCCGTGGGCTGGCTGGCGGGCATCGGCTTCACGATGTCGCTCTTCGTCGGCGACCTGGCCTTCAAGGGCGGCGCGGCGCTCGACCAGGCCAAGATGGGGATCCTGGTGGGCTCGCTGGTGGCCGGCCTGACCGGGTACCTGCTCTTACGGTGGGCGCTCCCTGGCCAGGGACCGCGCCCGAGCGCGGCGCCGTCGTGATGTGCCCGACCCAGGCTACCGGCCGAGCTGCATCAGCGCGCCGCGCAATGGTTCGCCGGAGATCCTGACCAGACCCTCGAAGGGGAGGTCCAGCTCCAGAATCAGGAAGACGGCCGCCGCCAGCGAGAGCGCGCAGACCACCAGCGTCGCGAGCACCGTCCCGTCGAAGGGGGCGAAGAGCCCAAACCCGCTGAACAGGATCGTGAACCACGACGCCAGGATCACGAGGAAGGGAACGGGAATGGAGCTACCCCGCTGCGAGAACATCAGCCAACGCATCAGGCCGATGTCCAGCGCCAGTCGGAGTGTCTCGGCCCGGAGCCCGCGCTGGGCGTCGCTCTGCTGACCGCGCGGCGGAGGTGCTCGCGCGCCCCCTTCGCCTCGGGCCCGTAGTGGGTCAGGAGCCGATCGAGCAGGACGATCTCGGCCGACATCCGCCTGAACTCGCCGCCCTGGGTATCGTACGCGGTCTTGGCCGTCGTGATCAGCAGCCCGACGACGAGCGCCGACATGGTGGCGAGGAGTCCCATGGTGAGCCTCACGAGATCCTTCGACTCGGAGCTGAGATGACGTTCAGGTAAGACGGCCTCAGGAAGATTCCCAGCAGCCCGCCGCCCAGCACACACGTGAAGACGATCAAGCCGAAGGTGTGCGGACTCATGTCGGGGCCGGGGAGGAGTGGACCATACGAGCTTGCGGCTGCACAAGCCTGCGTCTGCCATATGGGACCAAAGGCTCATTGCTCGGATGGGCGCCGAGCGGCGAGCATCAGCTGTCAATCTGACACCTGTCGACGGATGGCCGAGAGATCGCAGGAGGGGCGAGCGATGCGCAGGGGCGTGAGCGCGGCGTTGCTGGGATTCGTCCTCCTCGGGGCCATGCCGGCCGCCCAGGCCCAGGACGTCGGCGAGCTCTTCGCCCGCATCAACCCCTCGGTGGTGGTGATCCGCGCCAAGGGCCGCGACGTCAGCGCGCGCGGGGTCGGAACCTTCACCGAGACCGGCTCCGGCGTGCTCACCTCGGCCGACGGCCACGTCATGACCGCCGCCCATGTCGTGCACTCGATGGACGAGATCACGGTGGAGTTCCTGGGCGGCGAGAAGGTCAGCGCCCACGTGATCTCCTCCGAGCCGGCGGCGGATCTCTCACTGCTGCAACTCGCGCGCGTTCCGGCCGGCGCCAAGGTCGCGCCGCTGGGGGACTCGGACAAGGTCCGCGTGGGCGAACAGGTCGCCGTGGTCGGCGCGCCCTACGGCCTGTCCTATTCCCTGAGCGTGGGCTGGATCAGCGCCAAGTGGCCGGCGAACACCGTCTACAAGAGCCTCCCGCTCGCCGAGTTCTTCCAGACGAACGCCACGATCAACACGGGGAACTCCGGCGGCCCCATGTTCAACATGGCCGGCGAGGTCATCGGCATCGTCAGCCACATCATCTCGAAGTCCGGGGGCAACGAGGGCCTGGGATTCGTGGTGACGATGAAGACCGCGCGCCACATCCTGATCGAGCGGAAATCGGTGTGGGGCGGTCTGGAGGGCACGCTCCTGACCGGTGAGCTGGCCGAGATCTTCAACGTGCCGGGCGGCGCAGGCTATCTCGTCAAGACGGTGGCCAAGGACTCTCCCGCCTGGCACGCCGGCGTGCTCGGCGGCGACCGGGTGGCCACGATCAACGGTCAAGACATCGTCGTGCGCGGCGATATCATCCTGAACATGGACGGGATCAAGATCGACTCGATCGACGACCTGCCCCGGGTCCGGGAGAAGATGGCGACCATGAAGTCGGGGATGCCGGTCAAGATCACCGTGCTCCGGGCTGGCAAGGTGGTCGAGCTGAACGGCAAAATTCCGTGAGCAGCGGCCCGGCCCCTAGAATGTCGGAGAGCAAGTACATC
>Ga0075428_100001155_pt1 | contig 28251 bp, 20 predicted proteins | sample RhiMetdeltSRZDD2_FD_75291 | JGI IMG/M metagenome (GOLD analysis project Ga0075428, IMG submission 75291) | Populus rhizosphere microbial communities from Tennessee, USA - Rhizosphere MetaG P. deltoides SRZDD2 | ecosystem: Host-associated > Plants > Roots > Rhizosphere > Soil | place: USA... | reverse complement strand
TCGTGCGCTTCGGCGACTTCGCAGATTCCCGGCCCGGCTGCCCCCTGTGATTGCGCGGCCCGCTCGGCATCGAGCGCGGCCTTGATCTCCGGATAGGCGTCCGAGAGGCAGCACGAGCAGCTTTCATACCAGCGCCTCATGCCCTCATCGATGACAAGGAGGCCGCGTGCTCCATCCGGCGTTGCCGGCACCACAGCGTCTGACGAGAGGTACGCGGCGGGTTCCTCCTCGAAGGCACGCCGGCAACCTGCACGACAGAACGCATAGGTCCGGCCTTCATGGGTCAGCGTCCGGCCGTCGGCTTCGGCGGCGGAGACGTTGACCGCCATGCCGCAGACCGGGTCGATGACCGTTTCGGGGTGCGTGCCGCTCATCGAATGGGCTCCTTCTCGATCGTTCAGGCTGGAACCGGGTGGGCTTCGGCGTGAGTGGGCTCGTTCCGGAGGCGGAGCCCGCGCAGCAACTGGGCGTTCGCGGCGACGATGATGGTCGACGCGCTCATCGCAATCGCCCCGGCGGCCATGGGCAGGTCGATCCCCCAAGGCGAGAGGGCTCCGGCGGCTATTGGGATCGCGACGAGGTTGTAGCCCGTCGCCCAGACAAGGTTCTGGACCATCTTGCGGTAGGTCGCGCGTGACAGCTCGATCGCGCCGACGACGTCCCGCGGGTCGCTTCGAACGAGGACGATGCCAGCGGACTCGATCGCGACGTCCGTCCCGGCACCGATGGCGATCCCGATATCGGCCGTCGCGAGAGCCGGCGCATCGTTCACACCATCGCCCACCATCGCGACGCGCCGGCCGCCCTGCTGGAACCTCTTGACGGCGGCCGCCTTGTCCGCCGGCAGCACCTGCGCTGCGACCTCGTCGATACCCAGGCGTCGAGCGACAGAGTCGGCGACGGCCTGACTGTCGCCGGTGATCATCGCGACCCGCAGACCGAGGCGATGGAGGTCGCGTACGGCCTCGTCGGATTCGGGGCGGATCTCGTCCCCGAGGGCGATCGCACCGGCGATGCGACCCTCGTCGATCACGTGGAGGACAGTGCGGCCCTCGCTGGCCCATGCCTCGCTCGCCGGGATCGGGGTCAGTCCGGCATCGGCGAGGAGCCGCGGCCCGCCCACCGCGATCGCGTGACCGTCAACGCGTGCGCGTGCTCCACGGCCGGCGAGACTCTCGAAGTTGTCGGCCGGCGGGAGTTCGATCGAACGCCGCGCGGCCTCCTCGACGATCGCGCGCGCCAGCGGATGCTCGGAGTCCCGCTCGACGGCCGCCGCCAACCGCAGCACGTCGTCCTCGGCCACGGCCGAGCCTGCGATCTCCACGACGGCCGGCCGGCCCTTCGTGAGCGTCCCGGTCTTGTCGAAGATGACCACCTGCAACTCGCGGGCCCGCTCGAGCGCGATCCGGTTCTTCACGAGCAGGCCGTTCCGCGCACCGAGCGACGTGCTGATCGCGATGACCAGCGGGATCGCGAGACCGAGCGCGTGCGGACAGGCGATGACGAGGACCGTTGCCGTCCGAACGAGCGCGCCTTCGCGATCGCCCTCCAACCACCAGAAGCCCAGGGTGGCGACACCGGACAGCAGCGCGACGTAGAACAGGACAGCCGCAGCACGGTCCGCGAGCGCCTGGGCACGCGACGCGGATGCCTGGGCGGCCTCGACCATCCGGATGATCCCCGAGAGCGCCGTCTCCGCGCCGACTGCCGTGATGCGGATCCGCAGGCTTCCGCCGGCCGCGACTGTTCCCGCCACGACCTGGTCGCCTGGACGCTTCGGGACCGGCCGGGACTCCCCTGTGATGAGCGACTCGTCGACGTCCGCCTCGCCCTCGGCGACGGCGCCGTCGGCCGGCGCACGCCCGCCGGGACGGACGAGGACAACGTCGCCGGCGCGCAGGTCGGCGAGGCTGACGGTCTCGGTTCCGGTCTCCATCACCCGCTCTGCACGGTCGGGCAGGAGCTCGGTCAGGGCGGCGAGCGCGCCGCGTGCCTGGGCGATCGAGCGCATCTCGAGCCAATGCCCGAGGAGCATGATCGAGATCAGGGTCGCGAGCTCCCACCAGATCTCGACCTCGAACAGCCCGAGGGTGCCGGCCCAGCTCGTGACGAACGCGACGACGATTGCGAGCGAGATCAGGGTCATCATCCCGGGCTGCCGGTCGGCCAGCTCGCCCCGCGCACCGCGGATGAAGACCAGGCCACCGTATGCGAAGACGACGGTCCCGAGGACCGCCGGCAGCAGCAGGGAGCCAGGGAACGCAGGGAGCGCGTAACCGAACCACTGCTGGACGTCGGCGCTGAGGATGACGACCGGGATCGTCAGGGCGAGGCTGAGCCAGAAGCGGTCGCGGAACATTGCGACCGAGTGGCCTGCGTGGCGGTCATGGGAGGCCGTCGGGTGCGGCAGGGCGTGCGCGTGCGCGTCGCCGTGCGCCACGCGATCCGGCGCCGGCGGAGACTCGCCGTGATGCTGGTGGTGGTCCATGCTTCGCCTCGAATACCCCCTGGGAGTATACAACCAGCCGCTTCCAGCACCGGGCGGCATTTGTCCTGACCCGCGAGCGGGACTAGGATCGACGTCCAACGCATCGCTCGGTGCCCGAGCCGATCGACCCGCTCCCGGGGGCGGAGGACTCCTCCGAAGCCATGATCGCGCGGCCCCGCGCCGAGCCCGATCAGCGGCGACGCCCCGCGAGTCGCCCAGGGAGGTCATCGGATGCCGAAAAGCATGCGTATCGGATTCGCCCTCGCGGTCGCCGCGGCGGTCGCAATGTCGAGCGTCGTCGCGGCCCACGATCCCACCGACGATGGCGCCACCGACTCGGCGCTCAAGGTCCACGGTCCGGCTCACAACCAGCACGGGACCACGGCAGGCCACCTGATCGAGGGCAGCGCGAATGTCGACCTGATCGGCAAGCTGCGAGTGAGTGACGCGGCCGAAGGCAAGATCGCCGACGTCGGCGTCTGGAACGGCTTCGCCTACCTGTCGTCTTTTGTCCAGGACACCTGCACGAACCCCGAAAGCACGATCGATGGCGGCGTGTACGTCATCGACATCGGCGGCGGGCATTCAGGCGGGAGCCCCTCGAACCCGGTTGAGATCGGGTTCATCCGCGCCCATCAGGACACGTTCGTAGGCGAGGGCGTGCAGGTCATCCGCGTCGACACCGCGAAGTTCCACGGGGACCTGCTTCTCCAGAACAACGAGGGCTGCGACGTCAACGACAAGGGCGGCATGTCGCTGTTCGACGTGACCAATCCCTATCACCCGAAGCCGCTCGTCGAGAACTTCGGCGACTTCAACGTCAAGCTCGGAGGCACGGGTAAGCAGGCGAACGACATCCATAGCCTCTTCGGCTGGCAGGCCGGTTCGAAGGCCTACGCCGTCCAGGTCGACGACCTCGAGGTCACGGACGTCGACATCTTCGAGATCACCGACCCGGCCCACCCGAAGCTCGTCGGCGAGTACAACGTCTCAGCCCAGTTCCCGCAGGTGATCCAGCCGGAGCTCGGCACGGCCGAAGCGTTCTTCCACGACGTCGTGGTGAAGCAGATCAATGGCCGTTACGAGATGCTCCTGTCCTACTGGGACGCTGGCTACGTCAAGCTCGACGTAACCGATCCCGCCCATGCGACGTACATCGCCGACAGCGACTTCACGAATCCAGACCCGGAGCTTCTCGCCCAGACCGGGACGTCATTCTTCCCCGAGGGCAACGGCCACGAGGCCGAATTCTCGCTGGACAACACCTACATCGTTGGCGCCGACGAGGACTTCGGTCCGTTCGCCGGTCGGCTTCGGACCGACGACGGCGGGCTCGCAAAGCTCGGCGGCGGCAGTGGGACACCGCCGATCCCCGACGCCGGGATCAACGGCCAAGCAGTCTTCGTCGGGCGCGCATGCCCGAGCCTCGGCGACCCGGCAGTGCCCGTCGGCGACGGAACCCAGGTCGCCGTCGTCGAACGTGGTGTCTGCACCTTCACCGAGAAGGTTGCTGCGGTCGAGGCGGCCGGTGGCTACGTCGCGGTTGTGATCATGAACCGCGAGGGACCGGACGCCTGCATCGGCTCATTCGGGATGACCGTCGATGGTGGTCTGACGACCGTGTCGGTGGGTCGCGACGTTGGGTTCGGGATCTTCGACCAGGAGGCCGACTACGACAACACCGCGTGCCTCGCCGCGGTCCCCGGAGCGAACACGGCTCCGATCACGATCGGCAAGCTGGGCGACGTCCTGACGATCGACAACGTGTTCGACGGGTGGGGCTACATCCACCTGTTCCGGAACGGCTCCGGCAAGCTCGTCGAGCTCGACACGTTCGCGGTCGAGCAGGCGTTCGACCCAGCCTTCGCGGAAGGCTTCGGCGACCTGTCCGTTCACGAGGTTGCGACGTCGCACGTCGACGACACGCTGGTGTACTCCTCGTACTACTCCGCGGGCTTCCGGGTTCTCCGGATCGTCGATGATGAACTGCAGGAGGTCGGCCACTACACCGACGCGAACGGCAACAACTTCTGGGGCGTCCAGGTCTTCGATTTCGACGGCCACGAATACGTCGCCGCGAGCGATCGTGATTCGGGCCTCTGGATCTTCGAGTACACCGGGCCGTAATCAACGCCCGGGGCAACCGCTGAACGGGGCCGGCGAGCCTGCCGGCCCCGCAGGGAGGGATCCACCATGCGCGCTCCGTTGCGCTCGCGATTCCTGCGAGCAATGGCCCTCGGATCCATGATCGTGATCGCATTCGGCGGGGCGGCCCAGGCCGGCACCTACTCCGGTGGCAACAAGGGTGGCTCAGCCTGGAACATCGAGGTCGTCGGGCACCACGACCTCGACGGACGCGGTTTCAACGGCGACGTGTGGACCCACGATGGGTTCGCGTATGTCGGCCATTGGGGCTTTCCGGACTGGTCGTCGGGCAACGACCGGTTCTGCCCGACCGAAGCCGGCAGCGGCGTGGCGGTCGTCGACGCGACCGATGCCGCGCATCCGCAGCTCGTCGGACGACTCCAGAACCCGCCCGGCACGAGCGCCGAGGACGTCGTCGTCTTCCAGGCCGTCTACGGGCCGTTGGCGGGCCACGACATCGCCGCATCCGGCATCCAGACCTGCCTGAACGGAGGCCACGACCTGTCGATCCCGCGCGGACTCCAACTCTGGGACGTTACGGACACGGCCCATCCCGCGGATCTCGGCTTCTGGGATTCAGGCTGCTGTGCCCGTGGTGTCCACGAATTCGAGATCCAGCATCGGACGGATCTCGGCCGGACGTTCGCCTACGTGACCGTCCCATCCAGCCGCGCGCCAGACGCCGACAGCCCGACCGGCTACCTCGATCACGACGGTGACGGAGACTTCCGACTCATCGACATCACGAACCCGGCGGCACCGTTCCAGGTGTCCGATTGGGGGATCCAGGACATCGGCGGCCCGTTCACGGACGGCCAGGGCTGCGATCCAGACGGAAACTACGGCCATGGCGCCGAACCGTCCGCGGGCGGCCGGCTCGCATTCCTTTCCTACTGGGACAGCGGCTTCATTCGACTGAACCTGACGAACCCCGCGGACCCGGTCTTCGAGGGCCGCACGATCTACCCGGCTGAGGCCGACGGCGACGCCCACTCCTCGCAGTGGGATGAGGGTCGCAATTTGCTCTTCGGCGCGGACGAGGACTTCTGCAAGTCCTCCGGCACGGGCATCGAGAAGGGCTTCGGCTACATGCGGGTCTACGACTACGCCGATCCCGCCCACCCCGTGCAGATCGGTTCCTTCAAGACCGCCAACGCCTTTGGGACGCAGGACCGGGCCGCGGGGGATTACTCGCTCCACAACAACTTCCTTGTCGGCACGGACGCGTACATGTCGTGGTACTCGGACGGCGTTCGGATTGTGGACACGAGCGACCCTCGGAACCCCTCCGAGGTCGCCTTCTTCGTTCCACCCGCGGGGCAGAACTCGGTGAAGCCGTCGCAGCGCGGAGTCCTCGACAACCAGACGCAGGTCTGGGGCGTGGTCGTCGATGAGGCGACGGGTCTCATCTACGCGAGCGACATGAACACCGGTCTCTGGATCCTGCGCCGCACTGACTGATTGATGGCGCCTTCCGGGAGGCGCCACCTTTCGTAACAGAACGGCCGGAACGGATGCGGGGGGAGCTGTCGTCCCGGCGCAGCCCGAGGCTCGGACGCCGCGCCTGAGGCGACCGTCATCCCAGCGAGCGATCCGGTGAACTTTTCGCGCCGCCCACCTCCCAATACAGTGCGAAGGCCGATGAACGCGGCGCACGGGAGAACGCCAAGGATGCTGGTCACGCTGGTCGAGCGGGCCCGAGGTGGCGACAATGCCGCGTTCCGCGAGCTCGTCGAGCTGGAAGCGGATCGCTGCTTCGCCATCGCGTACCGGATCGTCCGCGACTATGACCGTGCGCGCGACGCAGTCCAGCGGGCACTCCTCAGCGCCTGGCGGGACTTCCCGCAACTCCGTGACTCAAACCGGTTCGAACCGTGGCTCTATCGACTGCTTGTCCGGGCGTGCTGGGATGAGCGGCGCCGCGTTCGGGCCTGGACCGAACGGGTGGCGCACATCGACATCGAACCCACGGACGGCGCCGACTTCACGGTGACGGTCGCCCAGCAGGACGCACTTGAACGGGCATTTGCCCGGCTGTCGATGCCGCACCGGACCGTCATCGTCCTCCACCACCACGCGGGCCTGCCGATGCAGGCGATCGCCGACATCGTCGGCGCGCCGGTTGGCACCGTGAAGTCGCGACTGCACCACGCGACGCAGGCACTCCGGGTCGCGCTCGAGGCGGATGACCGGGTCGACATCCCGGAAGGGCGGCTGGCATGACATCGAACCCGCGCACCGACGCCGTGATCGCCGCCTGGCTCGACGAAGGCCCCACCCACCTGACCGCGGCCGAGCGCAGCGAGATCGGAGACGCCGCCGAGCTCATCACGCAGCGCCGGTCGATCTTCCCGCTGCCGTTCGTCGCACCGCGACGCGTCGCTGTCCTCGCCACGGCGCTGCTAGTCCTGGCCCTCGCGCTGACGCCGCTCATCCTGCCCGCGCTGACGTGGCCGCAGCCGACGGCGAGCCCCAGTCCGACGCCGTCCTTGAGTGCCAGCCCGGTTGCGCCGAGCCCGTCTCCAGTCGCGAGCGCTTGCAGCCGCGCGACGGGATTGCCGCTCGAGTGGATGGGCCGGGTCCGGACAGACCTTTCCGGAATCCCGGTCGACTGCCCGTCCGCAAGCCTTGTGGACCCCGAAGATGCGGCGCTGGGCTGGGCCGACATCGTGGCCATCAGGGCCACCTCCTTCGGCCCGTATTGGCGGCTCCAACTCGGGCAGGTACCGCCGCTTCCTGGCGACCGTGAGCGCGACGGCCTCGTGCTCGAGTACGGCGTCGTCCTCGAAACGACGGGCGACGACGTGCCCGATGCCGTCATCGGCATCAATGACGATGGAGCGGAAGCCGGCGACTACCGCGTCTGGGTCACGCGCCTGGACACGAACACGACCACGGAGGTGCTCGGTCCGCCGTATGGATATCCCGTCGAGTTCGCCCACCCCGATGAGAGGCGCGGCGAACCCGTCGAGACCCAGATGGTCTTCACGTTCGTGAGTGGGATCTGGCCCTTCCACTATGTACAGGACCTGCCCCTCCGCTTCTACGCATGGGCGTCGGTCTCACGAAACGGCGAGGTCGTCGCATGGGACTACGCGCCCGACTTTGGCTGGGTAACGCCCACGTTCGAGTAGGCGACCCCGAGGTCGTCTGGGTGCTCTGTCAGCTCGGCGTCGCGTCGGCCCAACGGCCCGGCTCGGCGCGGCGGCCCAAACCAACAACGTGGCCTCGGGAAGCCACCTTGGTTCCATCTTCGACGAAGCCCAGAAAGATGGAACCCCGCCGAACCCTATGACCACTTCAGCCTCGAACGGCCTCGACGCCGACAGTCGTCATTCGAGGGAGGTCTGCATGGATTCACGCCCGATCAAGAACCCGGAACCACCGCAGCTCGACGCAGCTCTTGAAGGAGAACGTTCAATGCGCACTTCTACAGTTCGTGTCGCGGCGTCCGCCGCCGCGGCCTTCCTGCTCCTCCTCACCATCGTCAGCACGACGCTTGGCACGCCGGGCGCCGGCATCATCTCGGCACCGATCCTGGCCCGAGGCGACTTCACCGACCAGGTCGATCTGAAGATGAAGTTCACGACGCCCTACGGCCTCGCGATCTCCAACGCGCTGACCGCGGGCGAGGTAGCCGTTCAGGAAGTCACGATCGCCCCCGGCGGCACCACCGGCTGGCACAGCCACCCCGGTCCGGTCGTCGTCATCGTGAAGGCCGGCGCCCTGACCTACGTCCGCGAGGACCACGGCCAGTGCTTCGAAACCGTCTACCCGGCCGGCACGGCCTTCGTCGACCCCGGCCAGGGTCACGTCCACACGGCGTTCAACCGCGGCACAGAGAACCTCGTCCTCATGGCGACGTACTTCGACGTCCCGGCGGGCACCTCGCCGCGCATCGACGAGCCGGTGGCGGCGCCCGCCTGCAGCTGACCACGTCAGAGCCTGACCGTTCGCCAGAGCCGCCGCCGGCGCGGGCCGGCGGCTGCTCGGCGCCATGGCCGGCTTCCGTGGCAAACCCATTTCAGGCCCGCGGGCGCGGGGTCCTCGAACCCCGCGCCCGCGAGGCGCCGTACGGCCTCCGGGGGTCCAACAAAGATGGAACCATTGCGCCGTCTGGCGGCACATCATTGGCAACGCGGCGACATGCTGCGATCAACATCGGTGGTGAGCAGTGCGCCATCTCGTGGTCCGGGCGAAGGAAGGCGACCGTAACGCCTTCTCTGAGCTCGCGGCGGGATCGATCGGGCGCCTCACCGCCGTCGCGCGGATGATCACCCGGGACGAGTACATCGCCCAGGATGCCGTGCAGGACACGCTCGTCGACGCCTGGCGGTCGCTGCCAGGCCTTCGCGATCCGGACCGATTCGAGGCCTGGCTGCGGCGCCTCCTGGTCCGGGAGTGCTTCAAGTCCGTCCGTCGCAGGCGGCGCACCGGAGCGGTCGAGATCCGCTTGACCCCGGGTGACGAGCCCGTGGTCGCCGGCGCCGAACCCGGCCTTCAACTCCGCGATCAGCTCGAGCGCGGCCTCGCCCGGATCCCGGCCGACCAGCGCGCGGCGATCGTCCTCGTCTACTACCTCGACCTGCCACTCGCAGATGCGGCGCAGGCGATGGATGTCCCGCTCGGGACCGCGAAGTCCCGGCTTAACCGCGCCACGCAGGCGCTGCGAGCGGCGATCGAGGCCGACGATCGCGAGCCGCTGCGGGTCAAGGAGCGGATCGCATGATGAACGACAGGTTCGCCGCCAGCCTCCGCAGGCACCTGCTCGAGACGGCCAACGAGCGACCGGCCGACGGCCAGCTTGCGGCGGTCTTCGAGCGCGTCGCGGACACGCCCCAGCGCCATCCGCTCGTCGACCGCCTGGCCCGGTTTCCCGAGCGAATCGGCCCGTTCCCGACGGCGCTGCGCTGGGCGCTGATCGCGGCCGCCCTCCTCGTCGCGGCCGCGGCCGTGGCGCTCCTTGGGAGTGGCCGATCCGGCCCGTTCCGTAGCACCGTCTTCGAGGGGACCTGGAGCGCGATCGATCCAGGGGACGGGAGCGCCCAGACCCTCGTCGTGGCCGCTGGGATGACGCCCGCCCTCCACTTCGAGGACGGTTTCTCCACCGGGGGCGCGTGCGTCGCCGACGACGTCAAGCTCTTCAAGGCCGACGGAACCGGCCAGGTGAGCGGCAACCGGCTCTACGTCTCGTTCCCCGACGGCGGCGGTTGCGGCCAGATGACCGTGGACATCGGGCCCGGTTTCTTGGCGCACGACGCGGCCACCGACAGGCTGACGGCGTCGGCAGACGGCCTGACGTGGTCAAGGCTCCCGGATCTCGGCTCTCAGCCCGTGATCATCTCGTCCCTGATCACCGACGCCCCATCCGGAGCGAACACCGGGACGTTCGAATCGACAGGCCCGGCCACGGAGGGCGGGCTCGTATGTCCCAGCGGCGTGGTCACGGACCTCGTCGAGATCGACTCCGGGGCGGTCGGCCGCGGCGAGCTCGTCGACTTCACGGTCCCAAAGGAGTTTGCCTGCGACGATGGGAGCGGCACGATTGCCGTCACCGTCGAGATCCACGTTGACCTGGAGGGCGGGACCGAGTCGTTCTCCTGGGTGATTGATGGCGGGACCGGCGCCTACGAACGGCTCCGCGGTGAGGGCTACGGATCCACGCGGAGCCCGGCGACGGACCGCTACCTGAACACCTACTGGGGATCGCTGCGAGCTGAGCGAGAACCTGGGGAGGCGAAATCGACGCTGGCGCCACCGCCACAGTCGTCAAGCACCCCGACGCCGGCTCCGCCGGTCGATCCCATGTGCACCGACCTGGCCCAGGGCGGCACGTACACGGCGCCCGCCGGCCCGATCTCGATGACAGCGACGATTCCGAGCACGCCAGCGATCCCATGGCAGGGCGTGCGCGAATTCTTCAATCTCACGACCTCGTGCGAGGAAAACGCGCCAATCGCGATCTACGCCTCGACTGCGACGAGTGTCAACGACGGCGGGTGCATGCCGATCAGCACCGACATCAGCGGCTTTGCGGACGCAATCGCAAGGCTCGATGCGCCGCAAGGCAACGACATCTCCGACCGGATCGACCTGACCATCGATGGTCACCCGGCAGCCAGGTACGACATCTCAAGTCTCTCAACGTGCACGGGGTTCGGGCTCTGGAGCGGGACGATCATGGGTAGTGGCGAGACCGGATCCCTCTATGTGATCGACGTGGACGGCGAGCTGGTTGCGATCGAGCTCAATCGAGACGGCAGCCAGACCGCGGCAGAGCTCGAGGAGGCGTACGCGATCGTCGCTTCATTGCAGTTCGTCGCCGGAGCCGCTCCCAGCTGACCTCGACAGTCAGCCTGACGTGGCCTCGCCCCAGACGCCCGCGCGGATCATCCGGAACACGACGAAGACCCAAAGCGCGGTGAGGATGGCCACGAGGAGCACGGCGAGGAGCCACGGCGTCGGCGCGAGCAGGCCCGCTCCGAGCGCCGCAAGCGCGCCGACGGCAAGGGCAACGCCGAGCGGCCGATAGACGACCTCCAGGCGCAGCGCGTCCTCCAGGGACCGCTCGGTGAGGATCAACGCCACGAGGCCGATCGTCACCGAGCCGCCGAGGAGCAGCGCCGTCTCAGGTGGGGTCACCGGCTCGTGGGCGTGCTCGATCAGCGAAACGATCGCCGCGCCGGAAGCGACGATCGCGAGCTGGATCGGGAGGTGGCTCAGCATCCACGTCCAGATCGTGCCGCCGCCGCGCGGGAGCCGCCGCCCGACGATGTCGAAGTAGATCCACCAGAAGCCGAAGCCGATGACCATCGCGAGCGAGCCGGTCGCGATCGTCAGCGCATCAGCCCCCGCTTCGGACAGCCCCGTGACCACGCCGAGGATGACCTCGCCGAGCACGATGATCGTGAACAGGCCGAACCGCTCGACGAGCGAGTCCGTCGGAACGATGCCTTCCTGCTGCCGGCCGCTGCCGCGCGAACCCGACACGACGAAGCCGATCCAGGCGGTGAGGAAGAGCGCCCAGATCGGCAGGCGCCAGGCGTCCGGCAACGCCGCACTGGCGCCGATGATGACCGTCGAGACGAACATCATGCCGACGTAGATCGCGGTGATCCGCAGGAACTCGGGGCGCTCCACGCGATCGAGCTCCCGGATCGAATACCAGTGGTAGCCCATCAGGGCCAGGAACACGGCGTAGACGATGGCGAACGCCTGGCTCGTGGCGCCCGCAGCTTCGCCGGTGAACACCGCGAGCAGTGCCAGGACGCCCATCTGCAGGAAGACCGAAAGTCGAGTTCGGCCGTCTTCGCGGCCGTGGAGCTCGATGTACAGCGAGCCGTTGAACCACGCGAACCACAGCATCCCGAAGATGACGGCGAACTCCAGGAACCCCGCGAGCGACACGTGCAACGCGAGGTGATGCGACGCCTGCGCGATGACCGCGACGTAGGCGAGGTCGTAGAAGAGCTCGAGGTTGCTGACCGTGCGGTCCTTGAGGATCGCCCCGTGCGGCCGCGGCGGCGCGAACAGCCAGCGCTTGAACTGGCCCTTCGGCGTTCCGGCGGTGGGAGTGGACGGCGAGCTCACGCCCCCATTATTGGCGGTGATGGCCTTCGATCTCGAACGCTTCGTCGCGGCGCAAGACGGCGTCTACGAAGACGTCGTCGCCGAGCTCCGCCGAGGCCGCAAGACGAGCCATTGGATCTGGTTCATCTTCCCGCAGGTCGCCGGCCTCGGATCGAGCCCGATGTCGCAGCGCTACGCAATCGCCTCGCTCGACGAGGCTCGCGCCTACCTCGCGCACCCGGTGCTCGGCGCCCGGCTGCGGGAGTGCACGGCACTCCTGCTGGCGCTCGAAGGCGGCCCCGCCGAGGAGACCTTCGGCTCGCTCGACGCAATAAAGGTTCGGTCGTCGATGACCCTCTTCCACCTCGCCGCGCCGGCTAATCCGCTGTTCTTTGCGGTCCTCGATCGGTTCTACGCGGGCCAGCTCGACGCGGCGACCGAACGGCTGCTGGCCACCGATCCGTCGTGAGCTCGAAGACCGGCCGTGTTACGCGACGGTAGGCGGCGGCGACGCTTACGCCGGGTCGGTACCGTAGCCCTTCCCGGACCACATTGGCCGTCGGCCGCCCAGCGGGATACTACCGGCGCCGCTTTTTCGCTGACGATCGTCCACCACCCCAATTGTCCCGAAGACGCCGGCTAGCCGATGTGAGCTCCGCGACCTCGCTCGGCGAGGGTGATCGCGAGGAGCGCAAGTGCGACGACGGCGAGTGACCACACCGGCGCCATCCCTGCGACGACGATCAGCCCGACCGCCATCGCGGCAATGACAACGAGTCGGACCGTCAACAACGGGCCGCCCAGGATCCGCAGCGAGAGCGCGGAGCAGAGGACGAACAGCGCGATCCCGACGCCGAGGGCGGCAACCACTGCCCGGGGCGCCGGATCGGCGGGGTGGGCGAGGATCGCTTCGACCGCGACCGCGAATCCGACGATCCCGCCGATCAACGGGAAGTGGGCGACGCTGAACGCATCCCGGGCGAGCGGACCAAGTCGCGCGATTGGTGCGGCACCGAACCGCTGTTCGAGCGCTTCTTTCAGCCAGCCGAAATACGTCCACCAGAGGAGGCACACGACGAGGATCGCGGCCGCCGCGACCGACGCGAGGGCCGCCGAGCGTTCGTCCGCGGCTACCGCGGTGCCAGCCAGGATGATCGACTCACCGAGGGCGATGATCACGAACAGCCCATGGCGCTCCGAGAAGTGGGCCGTCTTGATGTCCCACTCGGCCCCCCGTCCAGCGACCGCCGCGGCGACGAGGTCGGCGACGACCGTCGCAAGCCAGAGGAACTGACGCAGGCCCGGCTCGACGACCGCGCCAACGACGACGAGCCCGAGCCCAATCATCGAGAACGACGCCCACAGGCCGACACCGCGCAGATTTGAGTCCGGGCGTTCGCGCTCAACCTGAAGCTGGATGCCGAGGCCGAGCCCGCGGACGATGACGTACGGGACCGCGAACCAGAGGGCGTCCTCGGCGAACGCCCGAGGCACGGAGGCCGCCATGACGAGGGCCACCCCGGACGCCGCGAGCGTGATGACGCGGACGGCCGGGTGGGTCGTGTCGGCCGGGTTGAGGGTCCACGTGAACTGGGTCCAGGCCCACCAGATGAGCCAGCCGAGCAGGATCGCGCGGAGCAGGCCGCCAGGCGTCAGGTCGCTCGCGAGGAGCCCGGTGAGCTGGGTGACCGCGAAGACGAAGACGAGATCGAAGAAGAGCTCGACAAACGTGACCGGCTGCGCCTCATCCGTGCGCAGCGATCGACCTCGACGGTTCACAGCCTCAGCCATGACCGCGATCGTAAAGCGTCAGCGCAGACTGTTCGCGATCGTGGCCGCGGCCTTCCCGGGCGACCGATGCGATCGAGTTCGAGGCTCGCGAGTCCGGCCGGCGGCTATCCGCCGAATAGCGCACCTTTGATCGCCTCGCGCGCAACCTGGCGGAGCACGTCGACGAATGCGCCGCGCGCCTCGCCTGTGGCCTTCGCGAGGATCTTCTTGGTCTGCACAATCGCGACCTCCGTGCGCGGCGTCTCCGAGACGAGATCGGCGAGGTTCGCCTTCAGGCGGTCCTTTTCGTCGTCGTTCAACCCCTCCATCTCGTCTGCCAGCTCGCGGGCGGCGGCGAGCTTTGCCTCAGTCCACGGGAAAGGCTTGCCGCACGAGTAGCAGTGAATCGGCGCCGGGGTTCCGCCGCCCCCAATGACGACGACGCCACCGTGGTAGTAGCCACGGAGCGCGGTTCCGCACGATTGGCAGTCGGTGATGGTGGACTGTCCGCAACGCTCGCAGAAGGCCTCGTTGTGCTGCGGGTTGCTCGCGGCCATCGAGTTGACCATGTGGCCGTTCATGCAGACTTGCGCGGTGTCGTAGTAGTTCTCTCGCTGCGCTCCGTACCAGCCCATCGGGACTCCTTCGATCGGCAATTGCGTGAGCGCCCCCTGGTGCACCGAAAGGCGCCGTTGGCGGATTGCGGCCGGCTCTGCTGCGCCGGCATGTGGCCTTACGAGACGCGAACCTCCTCCTCGCGCTCCTCTTCCGCGATTTCGAGTTCGCCGACGAAGCGGAGGATGTTCGACTTGATCTGGAGCATGTCCTCGATGCTGGTGTCCTTGCTAACGTGCTCTGCTACTGCTTCGGCGATGTTGTGCTTGACCCACGTGATCGTGTCGTTCAGGTGCGAGAACATTGGGTGGTCGAGGTTCGACTTAACGACAAGCCGACGGCTCGATCCCAAGCCCTCGACGTCCCAGGCCTTGTAGGCGCTGGCCGCGCCATACCGGACGGGGACGTGCTCGATGTTGAGCTCCATCAGCCGGGTCCGCGTGCGGCGGAGGACGTCGTGGGTCTCGCGCGCCGTCCTTGGGCGCCGTTCCTTGTCGAGGTCAATCACCTCGCCGCCGTCCTCCCTCGGCTCCGTGTCCTCCACCTTGGTCCGGGCCTGACGCTTCTCGACCTCGGTCGGGGCCAGCTCGCCGGTGATCACATCGGCGAGCATCTGGACGTCCAACGCTCGCGCGAAGTCCTCGCTTCGCACGGCGGCCTCGAACTTGTCCTCGATCTCGTCGATCCGCTTCTCGTCCTTGATGGCCAAGTCGCCGTTGTACTTGCGGCCCGCCATCGAGACGAGGGGCTTGATCAGGTCTTTCATGCGGCTTTCGAACTGCCGCCAATCGTCGGTGTCGCGGACGAAGTCGGTCTTGTTGTTGATCGGCTCGAACTGGTCCAGGAAGACCTCGCCGACAATCTTGTTGTTCTTCTGGTGCTGGCTGAACCCGATCTTCTCGTGGCGGCGAACGACACGGCTGTAGCGGATCAGGTCGAGGCCGTAGCCGCCCTTCGGGGTGAACACCTTCTGAAAACCGACCCAGCCAAACACGCGCTTGGTGTTGATCTCGAAGTCGAAGTTCTCGACACCTTCCTCCAGATCCCACTCCGCGGCCGCCACCGGGATGTCGTTGACAAGGATCTCGACCTGTTCGTTCTTGATGAAGTGGCGGAACACTCGCCCGGCGTAGGTCGCTACGACATCATCCACCCCGCCGTAGATCGAGACCTTGGGCTCGCCGATCGTGATGACCGTGCCGTGAGGGAACGGCTTCTCTACCTCCTCGATCTCGATCTCCCATCGGTTGGCCTTTAGGAATTCGCCCTCGTCGTAGACGACCCGGTGTGCGGTCTTGTCATCAGCCCGGCAAGTCACGATCTCGAACGTCCGACCAAGGTTTGTGCACGCGGTCTTCATGCCGAGGCCAAACTTGCCAATCGCGCCCTCGTCCTTGGCCGAGTAGCCCATACGCATCGCGTTGGCGAGCGTGTCGGAATCCATGCCTCGTCCGTCATCCGCGACGCCGATCGTGCCCCCCTGCTTCTGGCCGATGTAGACCTGGACCTTCAGGAGCTCGCCGGCGATCCGGACGTCGACAGCGTTGTCGATGAGCTCGCCGACGGCCTCGGGGATGGTGTAATTGACCTGCCCCGACTTCGGCAGAAGGCTCGGATCCGGTGTGATGTTGACAGTTCGGGTGGCGGTTTTCGTGGGGGCCATTTCTTCCTACTTTTGGTTTTCTCTGGACGCATCAGCGCGTCGGGTTTATGATCTTCGCGGAAAACCAAAAGCGTGTCAAGGAGCGACGCTATAGTTGCCTCGCCGAAGCTCGAACTCATTCGCCGGCGTCTCGATGCTCCTCGAGGACGGGAAGAATGGGCTACGCCGCGAGGCCGCCTGATACGGGGCGACGCTCTGCACGAGCTTTCCCGATTGCGCGCCGGGTCGTTCGACCTGATCTTCGCGGACCCGCCCTTCAACATAGGCAAGGCCTACGGCGACAGCGTGGACGATGAGCGCGACCGCGAGTCTTACCTCAAATGGTGCCGAGAGTGGCTTGATCAGTGCGTCCGACTCCTCGCGGACGGCGGCAGCATCTTCGTATACAACCTGCCCAGGTGGAACGTCCACATCGCGGCCCACCTTGAACGGAAGCTCACATTCCGGCACTGGATCGCTGTCGACATGAAGTACTACTTCCCGATCCGGGGTCGGCTGTATCCGGCCCATTACTCGCTGCTCTACTTCTGCAAAGGTCCGAAACCGCGAACTTTCACGCCGCCTGGCGTGCCCATCGTCACTTGCCGCTTCTGCGGTAAAGAGGTCAAGGACTACGGCGGCTACAAGGACAAACTTGACCCTGAGGGCATGAACCTAAGCGATGTCTGGGCTGACCTCAGTCCGGTCCGGCACCACCGGTACAAGTGGCGCGCCAAAGGCGTAAACGAGCTACCCGTCAAGATGCTTGACCGGATCATCGACATGGCCTCAAGGCCAGGCGATCGGATCCTCGACCCTTTCGCTGGATCCGGCACTTCACTAACGGTCGCGGAGCTGAAGCGCCGCCGGTGGGTCGGCATCGAGATCGAGGACGTCATGCCAATCGTCGCCCGGTTCCAGACGATTCACGAGGATCGCAGGGTCCTAGCCGAACTTGAGAGGTCCAAGAACCGACTCTTCACCGATGAGGCGCTCATAGTTCGGAAGAAGCATCAACACCCGCTTGGGAAGTACAGAATTCTCCAGAGCCAACAGGCTTTCCTAGAGGCGAATGTGTTCAGCCCGTCCGCCACACGACGGGCCGGCTCCAGTTAGACGAGGAGCAGCGTCCGGCCACGCCCGCGACGAGTTCGACCAGCGAGTTGACGCGGCCATGGACGTGGCGATAGCGGGAAGAATCCTTGTTGGGGCGTAGCTCTGGACCTGTCCGAGGCCGAATCAATCAGGAATCTGGTATTCGTCATGCCGAACGGCCACGCACAGCTCCACATATCCCGTACCGAGCCAATAATGCAGTCTGGGTGCGGCTGGTCCGACATTCACTATCCGCAGCCGCCGAGCCTCCGCGCCATCAGCCCGGGGCGCTACCCGGTCGAGCCTCTCATCGCCATGACGGGCTAGCGCGCTGGGATCGCGCTCAATGGCGATCGCGCAGGCTCTGTAGACCTCGCGGAGTCTGCCCGGCCGCGTATCAGGCAATGCTCGGACCGAATCTTCAAACGCGGTGTGCACCCGCCACTGCCGTTCTGGAACCGTTCTGGCGAGAGCCGCCGATACGTTGGCGTTGGCGGTCCGCAGCGCTCCAACATGCTTCTCGAGCCAAGATCGCTTGTCTTCAGCGACCGAGAAGTCAAACGGAATTGAGTCCAGATCTTCACCTGGACAGTAGATCTGCGTCGCGGCGCCCCTGATCCGCGATCCGACTGGCCCTGAGATCGCGTGCTTCGAGACAACACCGTCATAGCGAATCGTTGCCACGGCCAGGCAGGCGAGGAATGCTTCGTACACGTCCGTTGACTCCGAGCTCTCGCGGGAGCTGTCAGACACCTCAGTGATCCCGTCCCAGATGCAAGGGTTTTCGAGTATCGGTGCGCCATTAAGGAGATCGAAGAGGCGCAGAACCAACAGATCACCAGCGACGCCCTGTCGTGCGAAACGGTCATCACGAAATGTTGCAAGCAGCGTCTGGACTTCGGGCGAGTACGTGATCGCCTCTTTGAGTTCTTCGGTTAGGCACGGCCTTACATCCGCTTCGTGGATCAATCCCAGGAGATCAACGATTGTTCTCGCCGTTCGCGTCGGATTCTCAGCCGCTCGTGTCCAAAGCGACGGCCCAACGACGACGCTATCCACTAGCCTTCGGCACGGCCGATCGAGGCTGACAGCAACGCTTCAGCCTCCCTTGCCTCGTGGTCCAGAAAACCTATCGGCCACTCGCTAAAGGCACCGCCCGAATTGATAGCCATCTTCCTAAAGATCGACGACCCGCCTACACGCGTCACGAAGTAGAGCCGAACAGATTCATTGGCCTTAGTCGGACTCCGCCTTTGTGGTTGCGACCCGGGTCGGCTTGCACGGCCCTCCGCCACGCGGCGTCTCAGCCGCGTCACGAAGTGATCCGAATGAGTCTCGACGAGGACCCGGCGACCGGACAATGCAATCGCTAGAAGGAAGTCCGCCAAAGAACTTTGCACGGCGGGCTGGAGGTGCAGTTCGGGCTGCTCGAAAATCAAAAGTGTGTCCGGAGGGGCTAGGAGTGCTTGGACCAGGATTGGAAGCACCTGACTAACCCCTACTCCCACGCTGGTCAGGTCTACGAAGGTCTTTGTGTCAACAGCCTGAACAGTCACCGTATAGCCGAGCTTGCCAGCCTCCGCGGTAGCGACATCCTCCAGGAGGTTCATCTGTCGCAGCCAGTACTGGACGCCTTGATGAAGTGTCGTCTCAACTTCGCGAGGCTCGGGCTGCATGACATCGACATAACGAACGGATTGGCTCGCATTCGCGTGCAGCACCGCGGCCGTGAATTGGCCCTTCACTCCCACGTCGCCTATCGAAGAGGTTGCCGGCAGGGGATACACAGCTCGGGGATCGTCGCGGAGCGGCCCTAGATAGCGGATACCCTCAGCCAGGGCATGGCGCGTGTCCCGAGCGATGACCCCGATCGGCTCGGGCAGGTTCAGCCGCTGCGGCATGTGAGGGGAGGCGAGCCGTCGCTGCTCCTCATGGATGCGCTCAATTGCGGACTTGAGATTGCGTCCCTTTCGGATCTGATCAGCGATCTCTTTCAAGCCCGACTCCGGTGCCATCTGGTCGAGCTGTATTCCGATCACGCTCTCGAGAAGCGGCCCAGAGAGATTGCGCGCCTTCCCGCTTTGGCGGATCAGTGCGAGATGCTCCAAACGATCAAGACGCTGTCGCTCTGGTTGGCTCGCCACAATGAGTGCCGACGGGATGAATCTGTCGAACTCCGCCGCGATTGGTCCTCCGGCAGGAGCCCACTCCTGTCCAAGGAGTACTGACCACGGGTCCGAGGCCGTCATCGCGCCGCTCAGCTTGATCTCGTACTCGAGGGCGGGAAGGGCACCTGCGCCCTGGGGATTGGCCGCCGCCAGCCGCCACAGTTTGGTGTGACCGGGGCGTCGCTCAACGGCGATTCGCGGCCGGCGGCGGCCAGTCGTTGGTTCCTTGAGTTCGAGTACCGACGACGCGACGGCCATGTCTGCGGGGGTCGCGCTTGAGGACGAGGCCGCCTCAGGGACGAGAGTGGCTCCGATGTCAACGACACGACGGCCGGATGCACCCTCGAGTTCACGGCCGCCCGCCAGTTCGAGTGTGAAGCCGAGGCTGATCCCAGGCTGATCCGGGTCGGCGGGAAGATGGAGGACGTCAGGAGCGGTGCCCAATCGAACCAAGTCACCGTTCCAGATCAAGGGCCGGCTAGGCGCGGCTCGGGAGCGAAAACTCTGCGCGACAACAAGCACGGACTGTATGAGCGAGCTCTTGCCCGAGCTATTCGATCCGACGAGAACGGTCAGGTCGAGGAACTCCACCTCGGCCAAGGCGCCGATCGACTTGAAGTTCGAGACGCTCCACCGTCGCAGCATGGGCTAACTCCCAACTGAGTACGGTCGATTGTGGCGTATCTCGGTTTCGCCGGCGGGGTCCCGTTTCCTATGGCGCAGGTGTCATTCAGCTGCACCCGCTCGTTGAGCCGCAGTTGAGGCACTTGTAGCAGCTGCCGTTGCGGACCATGATCGAGCCACAGTCCATGCAGGACGGAGCGTCGGCCTGGGCCGCGAAAGCGACCTTCACGCCTCCGAGATTCAGCGTCATCGCGCCCGTGCCGGCCCCGAACGAGGTGGACTTGCCATTCCCATTCGCATGACCGTTGGCATGCCCATTCGCGACGGGATTCGCGGCGATGACGGCGAGCTCTGCCTTGGGCTCCTCACGGGCAGGTGCCGGTGAAGGTTCCGACGGCTGCGGCGCGGCGGGCGCAGGGGTCGGCGCCGCGAGCGTTTCGCTAACGAAGTTAGCGGGCGAAGCCGTAGCGAGCGGAGCCGGCCCCGAGTCCGCCGAGATCGCCGAAGCCGTCGGAGCATCTCCGTACGACTCCCTGTTGATCAGCCCGAGGTTGGCCTTGTCGTCCGTTGACAGGAATCGGCTGCCGAGCCACCTGAAGATGTAGTCGATGATCGACTTCGCGATCGGGATCTCGTTGTTGCCGGTGAAGCCCGACGGCTCGAACCGGACGTGGGCGAACTTGTTGACCAAGTCGCGCAGCGGCACGCCGTACTGGAGCGAGAGGCTGATCGCCGTCGCGAACGTGTCCATCAGGCCGGAAACCGTGGAGCCTTCCTTCGCCATCTTGAGGAAGATCTCGCCCGGCTGGCCGTCCGGGTACAGGCCGACCGTGATGTAACCCTCGTGGCCGGCGATGTCGAACTTGTGCGTGAGCGCCGTCCGCTCGGCGGGCAACCGCCGGCGATGGGGGAGCGCCGCTTCGGCTTGTGCGGCCGCGAGCTGCTTCTGGAGCGAGGCAACGAGCGCCGAGTCCGCCTCGGTCGCCGCGTCCGCATCCTTCTTCTTGCCGGTCGAGAGCGGCTGGCTGCGCTTCGAGCCATCGCGGTAGATCGCGATCGCCTTCAGGCCGCGCTTCCAGCCCTCGAGGTAGACCTGCTCGATCTCATCCGCCGTCGCCGCCTCGGGCATGTTCACGGTCTTCGAGATCGCGCCCGACAGGAACGGCTGGACCGCGCCCATCATCCGGACGTGGCCCATGTAGTGGATGGAGCGCTCGCCGTTGACCGGCTTGAACGCGCAGTCGAAGACCGGCAGGTGCTCCGGCTTGAGACCCGGTGCGCCTTCGATCGTCTCGCGCTCGTTGACGTAGTCGAGGATGCCCTGGACTTCGTCCGGTGAGTAACCGAGCTTGCGGAGGGCAGCCGGGACCGTCTGGTTGACGATCTTGATGAAGCCCTCGCCGACGAGCTTCTTGTACTTGATGAGCGCAATGTCCGGCTCGATGCCGGTGGTATCGCAATCCATCATGAAGGCGATCGTTCCGGTGGGCGCCAGGACGGTGACCTGGGCATTCCGGTAGCCGAACTCCCGGCCGAGCTCGAGGGCCTCATCAAACACGCGATGAGACGCCTCGAGCAAATCGGACGGGACGCTCTCCTTCGGGATTGCGTACGCGGCATCGCGGTGCTTCCGGATGACGCGGAGGAAGGGCTTCTCGTTCTTCTTGTATTCGATGAACGGCCCGCCGTGGTCGCGGGCGACGACCGCCGACTGGCGGTACGCCTCGCCGTGCATGACGGCGGTCAGCGCGGCCGCGAAGTTGCGGCCTTCATCTGAGTCATACGCGAGGCCGCGGCTCATGAGGAGCGCGCCGAGGTTCGCGTAGCCGAGACCGAGCGGCCGGAAGCGGTGCGAGTTCTCCTCGATCTTCGGCGTTGGGTAGCTCGCGTTGTCGACGAGGATCTCCTGCGCGGTGATCGTGAGCCGCGCGGCGTAGCGGTAGTCGTCGACGTCGAACGTGCCGTCCTCGCGGACGAACGTCATGAGGTTGAGGCTCGCGAGGTTGCAGGCCGTGTCGTTAAGGAACATGTACTCCGAGCACGGGTTGCTCGCGTAGATCCGATCCGTGTTCGCCGACGTGTGCCAGTCGTTGATCGTGGAGTCGTACTGGATGCCGGGGTCGCCGCAGAGGTGGGCGGCATCGGCCATCCGCCGGAAGATGTCGCGCGCCCGGTACGTGCCCATCGGCTCGCCGCCCTGGACGGCGTGGGTCGTCCACTCGCCGTCCTCTTCGAGGGCGTGCATGAACTCGTCCGTCACGCGGACCGAGTGGTTCGCGTTCTGGAAGTAGACGGAGCCGTAGGCCTCACCCGTGAAGCTCGGGTCGTAGCCCTGCTCGATGAGGGCCCAGGCCTTCTTCTCCTCGAGCATCTTCGAATCGATGAAGTCGAGGATGTCCGGGTGGTCCGCGTCGAGAATGACCATCTTCGCGGCGCGGCGGGTCTTGCCACCCGACTTGATGACGCCGGCGAACGCGTCGTAGCCCTTCATGAAGCTCACGGGCCCGGACGCGATACCGCCGCCCGACATCCGCTCGCGGCTGGAGCGGAGCGGTGACAGGTTGCTGCCCGCGCCGGAGCCGAACTTGAAGAGCATGGCCTCGGTCTTCGCGAGGTCCATGATCGAGCTCATGTTGTCCTGGACCGAGTTGATGAAGCACGCCGAGCACTGCGGCTTCGGCTCGATCCCGACGTTGAACCAGACCGGCGAGTTGAACGCCATCTTCTGGTGGACGAGGAGGTGGGTCAGCTCGGCCTTGAACGTCGCGAGGTCCGCGTCCGTCCGGAAGTAGCGCTGGGTCTCGGCCCAGGCTGCGATCGTGTTGACGACGCGGTCGATGAGCTGCTTGACGCTCGACTCCCGCTCCGGCGTCCCGACGTGGCCGCGGAAGTACTTGCTGACGACGACGTTCGTGGCGAGCTGGCTCCAGCTCTTGGGCACTTCCACGTCCGTCTGCTCGAAGACGGTCTTGCCGCTCTCGTTCGCGATGTTCGCGACCCGGAGCTCCCATTCGATCTCGTCGTACGGGTGGATGTCCGGGCGGGTGTGCCGCCGCTCGAAGGTCAGGCCCTTCGCGCCCGTCCCGTCGAAGCTGGCGCCCCACGGGCCGGCGAGCTTCCGGGTGTCCTTGGGTTCCATCACCCCGACGGACTTGGCCGCCTTCGGTGTTGCGACCTTCGTCGCACCCTGCGCCTGGGTTGCCGGAAGTGCCTGACCCGCGGCTCGCGCCATTGCCCTCGTACCTCCCTGCCCGCCGACCACGTGGCGAGTCTGTTTACCCCTGCCAAGGTCGCCGCACTGGGGTGCTCGGTTAGCTGCGGCGGCTCCTAGGTGTGCTTCGCTGCTCGACGGTGCGTCGTGGGTTCGGCGGCCCGTATCCTGGGCGCGGAACGGGGGCGAACGACGGCCTGATCGATCGTTGAAGCGACCCTCGAACGATACGCCCGCGCCCGACCGAAGTCAAGGCAAAACCACAACATCTTGTGGTCCGAATCCGAACCGCAACGCTACATGTGGTGGTTTCGCCCTGTCCACGCACGCCGCGGCTTGCTCCACGTTCGGCGGCCGTTCGTCCACCGTTCGGGCGCGTTCGTCCACACGGTTGGAGGGGCTGTCCACGCCCGTTCGGTGGCTTGTCCACCGGTCGTGCGCAGGGTTAGATTAGCACGGGCGTTCTGTTTGACGTTCTGCCGGGCCGCGCCTGGTCAGCTCTGCCAAATTGCCACCGGGTGGCAGTTACGCAGGAAGCTCGGGCCCGCTATCGCTCGTCGCGAGGGCGTTCGTGCGGGGGAGACAGCCGCTGAAGCGAGCGATCGCCCTTCGTTCTTGCTTAGCGGTCATCCAGTGCGAATCCGCAAGAGCCCTGCTCGGAGTCGGCGGTCGCGGTCGCTGGGGTCATGCAACCCGGAACCTGGGATGCCGCGCACATCTGTACAATGCAGATGTGCAGAGCGACGGCGGGAACGGCAAGGACGAGGGCCGGAACGGCAAGGACCAGCGCGAAGGCGGGCGATTCGAGACGCTCGTGCGGGTCAGCCGGCTGTATTACGAGCTCGGCGAGACCCAGGAGGAGATCGCCCGACGCGTCGGCGTGACCCGGCCGCAGGTGTCGAGGCTGCTCAAGCAGGCGCGCACCGAGGGCGTTGTCGACATCCGGATCGTCGACCGCCTGGCCGAGCAGACGCCGGCGGCCGAGACCCTCCGGAGCCGGTTCGGGCTCAAAGCCGTCCACGTCGCGCCGAGCCTGACAGGGGAGGAGGGGCTGACCCGGCGTTCGGTCGGTCGGCTCGCCGCCCAGGTCTTACGAAGCGAGATTCGTAGCGGGATGGTCGTCGGCATTGGCGAGGGCACGGCGGTCTCGGCCATGGCGGATGCGCTGGAGGACGCGGACGCCCCGGTCGACGCCACCGTGGTCCCGCTGGCCGGCGGCTTCTGGCTGGGCGAGGCGGCCCGCGAACCGTATCGGCGGGTGGCTGACGCGCTCGGTGCGAACGCCCGGCCCCTTCCGGCCCCCGGGCTGCTCGACGACGCCACAACCCGCGACGCCCTGTGCCGACACGCCGGCGTGAAGCTCGTCCGCGAGCTGTGGGAGCGACTGGACGTTGCCGTCTTCGGCATTGGCGGGCCGTCCTGGACGGCGGCGCAGGTGGGCGCCGAAATCGCCGGCGACCTCGAGGCCGCTGGCGCCATCGGCGAGGTCATGATCTCGCCGTTCGATGCAGAAGGACGATTTGTCGGCGAGAAGCTTCGAACCCGTGTCATCGCGTTCGATGCCCGCGAGCTGGGGCGGGTGCCGTCGACGATCGCAGTCGCCCATGGGCGTTCGAAGGTCGCGCCCATCCTGGCGGCGCTGCGCTCGGGCATCGTGAAGACGCTCGTCACCGATGTTTCGACAGCCGAGCTGCTGGCGGCCGCCGACGCCGCGGATCCACGGGCGCGGGCGGAGCGGGGAGGGCTCCGCGCGCCGAAGCCGAAGGCGGTCCTGGCGGCGGACATCGGCACGACCGAGGCCAAGGTGGGCCTGGTTGGACTGGATGGCAGCTTGATCGCGCTCGAACGCGCGGGCTACCCGATCGACGTGGATCCCGGCACCGGCCGCGCCGAGCAGGACGCCAACGACTGGTGGACGGCGCTCGCGGAAACGACGCGACGCCTTGCACCCCGTGAACGTGCCGAGGTTGTCGCGATCTGCCTCGACGGCCACGGCCCGACCCTCGTCCCGACAGACGCCGCCGGCCGGCCGACCGGACCGGCGATCACGTGGCTCGACACGCGCGCGACCGCCGAGGCGGCCGAGATCCAGTCCGCGACGGGGCTGGCCGGCTGGGGTCTCGGGATCCTGCCCGCCGCGCTGCGCCTGGAGCGCCACGCGCCGGAGATCGCGGAGCGCTCGAGCTGGTACCTCAACACCTGGGACGCGCTCGCACTGCGGCTGAGCGGCCAGGCCCGGGCCTCGGTGCCGGGTGCGCCCGGCCTGCCGACACCCGCCGACGTCGGCTTCCAGTCGACGAAGCTGCCGGAGCCGGTTGCCGCGGGCTCGGTCGTCGGGTATCTGACCGCTGAAGCCGCCGAAGCCCTGGGACTGGACGCCGGATTGCCGGTCGTCAGCGGCGTCGTCGATGCGTTCGCGAGCTTCCACGGCGCCGGGATGCTCAACGCCGGTGACGCGATCGACGTCGGCGGCGGCGCCGGCGGGTTCGGCGTCTACTGGGACCGGCCTGTGGAGGCGCAGGGCGCGTTCGTCACCCCCGCGCCATTGCCCGGGCTGTTCGTCGTCGGTGGTGCGATGGCCGCAACCGGCAAGTCGCTCGACTGGTTCCGCGACGACATCCTCGCGAACGGCGCCTCCACCGAGCAGCTGCTGGACGAGGCGGGCAGGACCCCGGCGGGCGCGGGCGGCGTCGTCTTCCTGCCCTACCTCGCCGGGGAGCGCTCGCCGCTCTGGGATCCGGGGGCGAGAGGCGCCTTCGTCGGCCTGCGGCTGGACCACGGCCGCGGTCACATGACGCGCGCGATCCTCGAGGCGGCGGCGCTGGCGATCCGCCATGTCGCCGAGCCGATCCTCGCAGCCGGCGTCCGCATCAACGCGATGCGCCTTGCCGGCGGCCCCGCCCGGAGCGAGGCCTGGAACCAGCTCAAGGCCGACATCACCGGCTTCCCGGTCGAAGTCCCGCACGTCCTCGAAACGGCCGTCGTCGGTTCGGCGATCCTCGGCGCCGTCGGGGTCGGGGAGCATCCGAGCCTGCCGGCGGCGATCGGGGCGATGACACGGGTCGAACGGCGGCTCGAGCCTCGGACGTCGAACCAGCCGACCTACGACGAGCTCTATCGGACGTATCGGCGCCTCTACCCGGCGCTTCGGGCGGTGATGCCGTGATCACGATCGAGGGGCTCGGCGTCTCGTTCGAACGGACGGACGGCGGGCGGCTGCAGGTGCTCGATGGCGTCGACCTGACCGTTCAGGCGGGCGAGGTCGTCTCGATCATCGGGCCCAACGGCTGCGGCAAGTCGACGCTCCTGCGCGTGATCGCGGGTCTCCTCTCCCCGGAGAGCGGCCGCGTGACCGTGGACGGCAGCGTCGGCCTTGCGTTCCAGGAGCCGCGGTTGCTGCCGTGGCGCACGACGGCTTCGAACGTCGTCTATCCCCTCGAGCTGGCGGGCATCTCCGCAACCGATCGAATCGCCCGCGCCAACGCCGCGCTCGAGCTCGTCGGGCTTGCCGACTTCGCGGACGCGCGTCCCTCGCAGCTCTCCGGAGGCATGGCCCAGCGTGCTGCCCTCGCGCGCGCGCTCGTGCTCGAGCCCGACGTCCTGCTCCTCGACGAACCGTTCAGCGCGCTCGACGCGCTGACCCGCGAGCGCTTCGACGTGGACCTGCTCGATCGCTGGGTCAAGCCGGGCACGACGATCGTCGCGGTGACCCACAGCATCGCCGAGTCGATCTTCCTCGCCGACCGCGTGATCGTGATGTCGCCGCGGCCGGGGCGCGTCGTCGCGGACATCGAGGTCGGGGTCTCGCGCCCGCGGTCCTTCGCCACGCTCGACGGGGCGCTCGCCTCGCGACTCGCCAGCGAGATCCGCGGCCACCTGGAGCTGGCGGCGTGAACGTTCGATCCATCGGCCCCGCGCCGGCCGCCGGACTCGCCTTCGTTGCGTTTGTCGTCGTTTGGAAGGCGATCGTTGTTCTCGCGGGCTACCCGGCGTTCATCCTGCCGCCGCCCGAGTCCGTCGCCTCGCGCTTCTTCGGCGCGTGGACCAGCGGCCTGATCTGGCCGCACTTCGCCGCAACGCTGCTGGAGATCGGGCTCGGGTTCGGGCTCGGGTCCGGGCTCGCGATCGCGACCGGCTACGCCCTCGCGCGCTCGCGCCTGGTCGCGAGCCTGCTGTCACCGTACCTCGTCGCCGCCCAGGCAACGCCGATCCTCGCTCTGGCTCCGCTCCTCGTCCTGTGGTTCGGTGTTGGCCTGCTTTCGAAGCTCGTCATCTGCGCGCTCATCGTGTTCTTCCCGGTGGCGGTGGCGACGATGGTCGGCGTTCGGGCGGTGGATTCGAAGCTCCTCGAGCTGGCCCGATCGCTGCGTGCCACCCGGCGCCAGGTCCTGCTGACGCTCGAGATCCCGGCCGCCCTCCCAAGCATCCTCGGTGGCCTTCGAGTCGGCGTCACGCTTTCGGTTGTGGGCGCGATCGTCGCCGAGTGGGCCGGAGCGGAGCATGGCCTCGGCGTCCTCGTCAACCTCGCCCGCGGCAGCCTGTTCGACACACCGCTGATGTTCGCGACCCTGCTCACGATCGCCCTGCTTGGGATTGTTCTCTACCTCGTCGTCGTCCTTGTCGAGCGCCGCCTCGTCGGCGCCCGCTAACCCGTCAGCCCATCGCCCGGAGGTTTCGATGTCCGTCGCTCGCATACGAACCGTCGTCGCTGCTCTCGTCGTCGCGCTCGCCGTCGCCAGCTGCGGGATCGGTTCGACCCCGACCCCCGCCGCGACGAAGCTCGTCGTCGGCCTCGGCTTCATTTCAAGCGTCCAGTTCGCGCCGTTCTACCTGGCCGATCAGGCCGGCTACTACCGCGACGCGGGCCTCGACGTGGAGCTCCAGAATCAGATCGACCCGAACCTGGTCCCGCTCGTCGGCCAGG
>Ga0075428_100001150_pt1 | contig 28261 bp, 23 predicted proteins | sample RhiMetdeltSRZDD2_FD_75291 | JGI IMG/M metagenome (GOLD analysis project Ga0075428, IMG submission 75291) | Populus rhizosphere microbial communities from Tennessee, USA - Rhizosphere MetaG P. deltoides SRZDD2 | ecosystem: Host-associated > Plants > Roots > Rhizosphere > Soil | place: USA... | reverse complement strand
AGTCGACGCTGATGAAGTGCGTCATGGGCATCGTGCGGCCGCGGACCGGCAGCATCGTCGCCGAGATCGACGGCACGCGCCACCAGCTGGTGGGCAAAACCACCGAGGAGATCGTGGACCTCGGGATTGCGCTGGTGCCGGAGGGACGGCGCCTGTTTCCGCGGCTGACGGTCGAGGAGAACCTGATGCTCGGCGCATTCCGGCCGACGGCACGCGCGCAGCTCAAGCGCAACCTCGATTTTTGCCTCGAAACCTTTCCGCGCCTGCGCGAGCGCGCGCGCCAGCTCGCCGGCAGCCTTTCAGGCGGCGAGCAGCAGATGCTGGCGCTCGCCCGCGCGCTCATGCTGGCGCCGAAGATCCTGCTGATCGACGAGCCGTCTGTCGGCCTCGCGCCGATCCTGGTGAGCCGGACCATCGACACCATCCAGGCGCTCAAGGAAAGCTACCAACTTACCGTGCTGATGGCGGAGCAGAACTTCACGCAGGCGATTCGTATTTCCAACCGCGGCTATGTGATCGTGCACGGCAAGATCATCTTCGAGGGCCGCTCGGCCGACGAGCTCAACAACAACGACCTGATCCGCAAATTCTATCTCGGCCTTTGATCCGCCCGGATCCGAGCGCCGCGGCGCCGGACGCGCCGGGGCTTGGCGTCGGCGAGCGAACGACCTTGGGCCCGGAGCCGCGAGCCGCGGTCGTTGGATCAATGCAGGCGAGGCTGCCCCTCAAAATGTCGGGCGCAGTCCGCGCGGGCGCAAAGCGGGCGTGAGCTCAGCCTTGCGATCGGGTATGATCGTCACAAGCCACGAACAGGGGCGGTCCGTGACCCCGAGTGTGAGTCCACTTCGATTTCGGTGCCCTATCTCTGGACGCGCGGCGGTGTTGTCCTGGATTGCTTCGTCGCTACGCTCCTCGCAATGACGGAGCGGGGGAGCCGTCATTGCGAGCGAAGCGAAGCAATGCAGAACCGGATTGCTTCGCCTTCGACTCGCACCCGCGTGGCGTCTACTTCGCCTTCTCGTACGGATAGACCACCTTGCCGGAGGCGTATTCCGGCGGATCGACCACCACCTGCGTGGCGACGTCCTTGAACTGGTCGGCAGTGTTGCCCTTGACGTTCTGGAACTGCACCTGCAGCACGCGCGACTCCGCCCATTCGCCGCCTTTGCCGAATTTCACGTCGCCGAGCACGGTCTTGAACGTCGTCTTGCGGATGTGATCGGCGAGCTTGTCGTCGTCGAGGCTCTTGGTCGCTTCGACCGCCTGCTCGAGGACCTGCATCTGTGCGTAGGCCTGCGGCGCCATGTAGTAGCCGAGCGGGTCGACGCCGGCGGCGGGCGCCTTGGCCTGATACTTCTGCATCAGCTCGTTGACGCCCGGGAACTGCATCTTCGATACCGGCAGCCAGAAGTCGTAGTTGGTGAAGCCGTTGAGCAGCGGCCCGAGCTGCGCCTTGATCGAGGTGTTCTGCAAGCCGACCATGCCGGCACCGATCATCTTGGGTTTGAAGCCGATCTCGTTGACGGCGCGCACCATGCCGACCGAGTCGGGCGGGTACGAGCAGATCACGAAGATGTCGGGGTTGGTCGCCTGCACGGCACGCACGATCGGCGCGAAGTCGGTGGTCGCCGGCGGATAGGTGCGGTCGTAGACGATGCGGAGGCCCGCCTTCTTGGCGTTCTCGCGCGCGCCGTCGGCGGCGTTGCGCGCGAACTCGGCGTCCGCCGCCACGATCGCAATGGTCTGCGGCTTGGGGTCCTGTTTCAGCGCCAGATCGATGAAGCCCTTCGTGAACGAGGGCTTCGGATCCGGCCCAGACGGGATCATGACGAAGTAATTCGGATAGTTGAACTCGGTGTTGACCCCGAGCCCGAGCAGGCCGATGAACATCTTCTTGCGCTGCATGACCAGCGGCATCGCCGGCGCCAGCATGTTGGTGCCGTAGCCGCCGATGATCAGGTCGACTTTGTCGACGTCGAGCAGCTTCGAATAGATCCCCGGTATCGTGGAGGGATTGGTCTGATCGTCGTAGTAGATCAGCTTCACCGGACGCCCGAGCAGTCCGCCCTTGGCGTTGACGTCCTCCTCCCAGATCTTCTGCGCCAGCAGCGCGGACTGGCCGTTGGGGCCGAGACCGCCCGTCATCGCCATGCTGAAACCGATCTTGATCGGCTCCTTCGACTGTGCGGCGGCGGGCGCGCCGGAGAGCACAAGCAGTGCGGCGGCGGCAACCGCGCCTGCGCCGGTAAGAGTCCATTGTCTCCTGGATAGCGTCATCAACGTTCCTCCCATTGGCAGCTTTTTGCGATCTTATGCGCAACCGCCGCGCCAATGCCAGAGGGCATTTGGAAAGGGCGGCGGGGGCAGCAGAAATCGTGATAAGGGCTCCTTGTCGCCGCTCGCCTCCGTCATCGCGAGGAGCGCGGCGACCAAGCAATCCAGAAAACGGCACCGGCGCCTGGATCGCGTCGCTGCGCTCGCAATGACGCTCCTAGCGCGTGGCGTCGCCGCCTTCGACGATCACGTTCTCGACCTCGCCGGCGCCGTTGCGGCGGAACGCGGCCGCAGCCTGGTATTCGGGCGAGTTGAAGCAGCCGACGGCCTGCTCGAAGGAGGCAAACTCGATCACGATGAAGCGGTGGAACTTCTCCGGCCCTTCCATGATCTGATAGCGTCCGCCGCGGGCCAAGATCTTGCCGCCGTGGGCCGCGAAGATGGCCGGAAGCGGGTCGGTGTATTTCTTGTACTCGACCGGATCGTTGATCTTGGAACGGGCAACCCAATAGGCTGGCATGACGGCTCCTGCGCAGTGTGGGTGCCCGAGAGTGCCCGCAACCGGCCATCCCGATCAACCCGGAGCGCATGCATGGCGCGCAAGCTGATCGACATCTCGGTGCCGCTCGAGAACGACGTCGCCGCCGATCCACCCGGGCGCGGCCCGCGCATCGAATACCGCGATCACCGGCAGGGCGCCGCCGAGATGGTGCAGGCGTTCGCGGGCCTGAGTGAAAGCGACCTGGCGGACCGCGAAGGCTGGGCGGTCGAAGCGGTCCGGCTCTCGACCCACAACGGTACACATCTCGACGCGCCGTACCATTTCGCCTCCACCATGGACCGGGGAAAGCGCGCGATCACCATTGACGAGGTCCCGCTCGAATGGTGCTTGCAGCCGGGGGTGAAGCTCGACTTCCGGCATCTGCCGGACGGCCACGTGGTCAGCGCGCGCGAGGTCGAGGCCGAGCTCGAACGGATCGGCCACACGCTCTCGCCCTTGGAGATCGTGCTGGTCAACACCGCCGCGGGCGCGGCCTACGGTGAGCCCGACTACGTCTCGCGCGGCTGTGGCATGGGCCGCGAAGCGACGCTCTATCTCACCGAGCGCGGCGTGCGGGTGACCGGGACCGACAGCTGGAGCTGGGACGCGCCATTCGTCCACACCGCGCGAAAATACCAGGCGTCGAAGGACGCAAGCCTGATCTGGGAGGGGCACAAGGCCGGGCGCGAGATCGGTTACTGCCACATGGAGAAGCTGCACAACCTGGAGCTACTTCCGGCCACCGGGTTCCAGGTGAGCTGCTTTCCGGTGAAGATCCGCGCGGCCTCGGCCGGGTGGACGCGCGCGGTCGCCATCCTGGAGTGACGCGGCCGCGGCCCGCGGGGCAATGCATCCTTGCGCTGCAATCCTCGAACGGCGGCTCAATCCTGCAGCCGGCGCTCCGGTTGGCCGCGATAGGCCCACAGCCACTCGCGCGGGAGCGGCCCCTTGTTGCGCTCGGAACGCTGCGACTGCTCCCAAGCGTGCGCCAGGATCCCGACCGAGCGCGAGAGCACGAACAGGCCGCGCGTCAACGGCGGCGGGAACCCGAGCTCGCCGTAGATCACGGCGGTCGCCCCGTCGATATTGAGCGGGATGCGCCGGCCCTTGCGGCCGGCGACCGCGGCCTCGACCGCTTCCGCGATGTCGGCATAACGCCCGGAGACGGTTCCGGCCGCGGCGGCCTTGCGGGTCAACTCGAGCAGGCGCGGGGCACGGGGATCGAGCGGATGGAAGCGGTGGCCGAGGCCCGGCACGTAGCCGCCCTCCTCGGCGAAGAAACGGTCGAGCCGCGCGCCCACGGCGTCCTCAAGGCGCGCGCCTGCGTCCATGGCGGCCGCGACGTCGCCGAAGAACGCCAGCGCCTGCTCGCCGGCGCCGCCATGCACGTCGCCCAGCACGTTGACGGCGGAAGCCATCGCGCTGTTGATGCCGACCCCGCAGGTCGCCGCCATGCGGGCGATCGCGATCGATGGCGCCTGCGGGCCGTGATCGACGGCCGCCCCCAAGGCGACGCCCAGCAGCTCGGCCTGCGCCTCGCTCGGCAGCTCCCCGCGCAGCATCAGCCAGATCATCGCCGGGAAGCTGACGCGGCCGATCAGATCCTCGATCGGGTAGCCGCGCAGCCGGATCATGCCCGGCCGCATCTCGATGATCTCGGTCGACCACCATTCCTCGCCGCGCTCGCGGCCGAGATGCTTTGCCTGGTCGCTCATGATCGCTGCGACCCGGTGCGCCGCGCGGGCGCCGCGGCAAGGATCTCATGGTCGTGCTCGCCGAGCCGCGGCGGCGGAAACGGCGGCCGCGGCGCCTCGCCGTCGACCAGAAATCCCCCGCGTACCACGGTGACCGACCGGTCGGTGCCCGCAACCTCGTCGAACCGGACCGTCATGCCGCGCGCCGCGATCTGCGGCTCGGCGAGCGCCTGCGGCACCGACAGCACCCGACCGGCCGGAACGCCGGCGCGATTGAGCCGTGCTTCCCATTCGGCCGCCGGCGCGGCGGCAAGCGCCTGCTCGATCAGCGCATTGAGCGCGAAGCGGTTGGCCTTGCGCGGCTCGCGCTCGGCGAAACGCGGGTCGGTCTTGAGCTCGGGACGTCCGATCAGGTCGCACAGGATCTCGAACTGCTCCTGCTTGTTGGCCGCGATATTGAGGATGTCGTCGGCAGTGCGGAAAGCGCCCGACGGCGCCCCGGTGACGTTCTCGTTGCCGGCAGGCTGCGGCTCCACTCCGGCGGTGAGATAGTTGGAGACCGGCCAGCCGAGCGCGCTCAGCGTACTCTCGAGCATGGAGACGTCGAGCAGCGCACCCTCGCCGGTGCGGGAGCGCCGCACCAGCGCAGCCGCGATGGCGAAAGCGCCGGTGAGCCCGCCGAGCGTGTCGCAGACCGGGTAGCCGACGCGCAGCGGCGCGAGCTCCGGCGTGCCGGTGATGCTCATGATGCCCGACATGCCCTGGATGATCTGATCGTAGGCGGGATTGTCGCGCAGCGGGCCGGTCTGGCCGAAGCCCGATATCGCGCAGTAGACGAGATCGGGGCGCGCCTCCCGCAGCCGCCCATAGCCGAGACCCAGCCGTTCCATCACGCCGGGCCGGAAATTCTCCAGCACGACGTCGGCGGTCGCGACGAGGTCGAGAAACCGTGCCTTGCCATCAGCGCTCTTGAGGTCGAGCACGACCGAGCGCTTGCCGGCGTTCTGCGCCAGGAACGACACCCCCATCTTGGCGCGGTTGAGCTCAGGCGACGCCCCGAGCTGGCGCGCCAGGTCGCCGCCGCCGGGCGCCTCGATCTTGATCACGTCGGCGCCGAGCAGCGCCAGCTGATAGCCGCAATAAGGGCCGGCCAGCACATTGGTGAGGTCGAGGACGCGGATGCTGTCCAACAGTCCAGTCATTCGGCTCATCCCGTTCGTGTCCCGCACGCGGGCGGCAGCGTCCTTAAGGTCCGCGCTTCGCGCGGGCCCGAGGACAGACTCAGCGGTGCACCGCAGATGCCGGGACCCCGCCTACTCTCCTGACCAAGGCCTGCAGCGCAACACTCCGCGCTGCGCTGTCCCTCGCAATCACTGTGGCGATTGCTCCCCGGGATATCGCGCTGATGCACGCGGGGCAGCGTCATGCGTCGCCGGGAATCGCCTCGCCCTTGGCGCGGTAGTTCCTGTAGAGCCCGTAGAGCCGCGGCCCGATCAGCGCCAAGGCGGCGAGCGCCAGCAGAGCCGCCGACAGCGGGTGGGTCAGGAAGATCGTCCAGTCGCCGTCGGAGATCGTCATCGCGCGCCGGAACTCGGTCTCGGCCAGCGGTCCCAAGATCATGCCGATGATCACCGGCGCGGTCGGGAAATCGAACCGCCGCATCAAGAACCCGATCGCGCCGATGATGTAGAGCAGGATCAGGTCGACCGGCGAGTTCGAGATGCCGTAGGAGCCGATGGTCGCGAACACCAAGATGCCGGCATACATCAGCGGCGCCGGGATGTGCAGGACCTTCACCCACAGCCCGACCAGCGGCAGGTTGAGCACGAGCAGCATCACGTTGGCGATGTAGAGCGATGCGATCAGCGCCCACACCAGCGCGGCTTGGTTCTGGAACAGAAGCGGCCCCGGCTGAATGCCGTAGCTCTGGAATGCCGAGAGGATGATCGCGGCGGTCGCCGATGTCGGCAGGCCGAGGGTGAGCATCGGCACCAGCACGCCGGCCGCAGAAGCGTTGTTGGCGGCCTCAGGACCGGCAACGCCTTCGATCGCGCCGGTGGTGCCGAATTCCTCCGGCTTCGGGCTCAGCCGTTTCTCGGTCCAATAGGACAAGAAGGTCGGAATCTCGGCGCCACCCGCCGGCATGGCGCCGATCGGAAAGCCGAACAGCGCGCCGCGCAGCCATGCCTTCCACGAGCGCGCCCATTCTTCCTTCGACATGTAGAGCGAGCCCTTGAGCGGCAGGATCTCGTCCTTGCCGGCATAGCGGCGGGCGGCGACGTAGAGCGTCTCGCCGACCGCGAACAGACCGACCGCGACGATGATCACATTGACGCCGTCGAGCAGCTCGGGCACGCCGAAGGTGAAGCGCGGCTGGCCGGTCTGCAGGTCGATCCCGATCATGCCGAGGAAGAAGCCGAAGAACAGGCTGGCTAGCCCGCGCACCGCCGACGAGCCCAGCACCGCCGACACTGTCACGAACGCCAGGATCATCAGCGCGAAATACTCGGGCGGGCCGAATTTGAGCGCCAGGTCGACGACGAGCGGCGCCAGGAAGGTGACGCCGAGCGTGCCGATCGTGCCGGCCACGAACGAGCCGATGGCGGAGGTCGCCAGCGCCGCGCCGGCGCGGCCCGAGCGCGCCATCTTGTTGCCCTCGAGCGCGGTGACGATCGAGGCGCTCTCGCCTGGCGTGTTGAGCAGGATCGAGGTGGTCGAGCCGCCGTACATCGCGCCGTAATAGATGCCGGCGAACAGGATGAACGCCGCCGTCGCGTCGACCTTGAAGGTGATCGGCAACAACAGCGCGATGGTCAGCGCCGGGCCGAGGCCGGGCAGCACCCCGATGGCGGTGCCGAGCGTGGTGCCGATCAGGCACCACATCAGGTTCACAGGGGTAATCGCGGTCGCGAAGCCGTTCGCAAGCTGGCCTAGGGTGTCCATGTCATCCACCCCCTAGCCCGATGAGCTGCTCGAAATAACCGGCCCCGATATTGACGCCGAGGAAGGTCGCAAAGCCGAAATAGGCGACCAGCGCCACCGCGAACCCGATGGCGGCGTTGCGCACAACCTGGCGGTCGCCGAAGCCGTAGGCGATCAGCACGAACATGCCTGTGGACGCGAGAATGAAGCCGAGCGGGACGATCAGCGCGACGTTGAAGACGAGGCCGGCCGCCACGAAGCCGAGCGCATGCCAGTCAATGGGAACGTCCTTCTCGTCCTCGGGCTGCCAACCACCGCGCGCGGCCTCGACCAGCATGAGACCTGCAAACAGCGCAAGTCCGGCGGCCGTGATGTAGGGGAATACGGTTGGCCCGATCTTGGAATAGAGCGGTGAAACCGGAATCTGCGTTGTCGACCAAAGCACCAACGCGGCGAACACGAGCATTCCGAAGCCGATCAGGGCCTCCGGCCATGCCCACCTCCCGCCCCCCGCGCGATTCATGCGCGCCTCCTTCCGTAGGGGCGCCCCTCGTGGGCGCCCCGCCGCAGGGCAACCACAAGGGTTGCCCCTCCGGGCACCACAGCCGTTGGCATTACGCCAGGCCGAGATCCTTCAAGATCGCCTCGATGCGCGCGGTCTCGGCCTCGATGAACTTGCCGTACTCATCGCCGGTCAACAGGATCGGCGTCCAGTCGCGCTTCTTGACTTCCGCTTTCCAAGTTGCGCTGTTCGCCATCTTTTCGATCAGCGTAATCATGGCCTGGCGCTGCTGCGCATTGACGCCGGGCGGCGCGAACACGCCGCGCCAGTTCATCAGATCGACCTCGATGCCTTCCTGCTTGAGGGTCGGCACGTCGATGCCCTCGATCCGGTCCGGCGACGAGACCGCGAGCGGCCGGATCTTGCCGGCCTTGATCTGCTCGGAGAATTCGCCCCAGCCGGAGATCGCGACTGCCACATGCCCGCCGAGCACCGCAGCCAGCGCCGGGCCGCCGCCCGGATAGGCCACATAGGTCAATTGCGCGGCCGGAACGCCGAGCGCCTTGCCGATCATCCCGAGCAGGATGTGGTCGGTGCCGCCGGCGGAGCCGCCCGCGCACGACATCTTCTTGGGATCGGCCTTGAGGGCGGTCGCGAACTCCTTGGCGCTCTTGATCGGCGAACTGGCGGGCACGACCAACACTTCCGCCTCGCCGGTGAGCCGCGCCACCGGCACCGTCTGGATGAGCTTGACGGGCGACTTGTTGGCGATCAGCGCGCCGACCATCACCATTCCGGCCACCATGATCGCGTTCTGGCGGCCCCGCCACTGGTTGACGAATTGCGGCAGCCCGACCGCGCCGCCGGCGCCGCCCACGTTGGTGATCTGCGCGTTGCCGATCAGCTTCTCGGCCTTCAGCACCTGCTCGATGGTGCGGGCGGTCTGGTCCCAGCCGCCGCCGGGCGCTGCGGGCACGAAGACCTGCAGCTGGGCGATCTCCTGCGCGACTGCCCGGTCCGTGCGCCCGGCGACCGCCGCCAGAGCGGCCGCCGCAACGGAGCTCTTCAACAGATCGCGCTTAGTCAGCATAGGCGTCTCCTCCATTGGCCCGCTCGCGCAGTGCCGAGGCCGAGGCCGCGGGGGGCAGCTGGGTTGTTGTTCTCGAAGACCTGGCCGTGCACGGGCGCAACGGTTACACCGCCGCAAAGGTCCGTCAATGGGTGTGGAAGCTTGGGCAGCGAGGTGCAAAGGCCGCGCGACGGTGCAGCTTCGCACGAAACAGTTGGATCAGCGGCGCTAGCGAGGCAGGCTCACCGCGGTGTCGAACTCGTGACCGCACGCGTCGCAGCACCAGGAGTGCCGGATGCGCCCGGCCTCGGTGTATGTGCTCTTTTCGCTGGCGACGGCGACCTCTCCGCACTTCGGGCAGGATGGTCGCCCGAGATAACGCTCGTGCGCGTACGGCATCGGCAGGGTGGGGGAGAACGGCATGGGCAACTGCTCCTCGTTCTGCGTGATGCTCGAAGGTCGTGATACGCGAACCTCCCGACGCGACGCGTACTCTGCAACTTAACTGTGAAACCGCGATGAATGAAACCGTCCGATTTGACCGAAATGCGTCGCTGCGCGCAATAGAAATCTTGCTGGCCACGAAGCGAGGCTTTCCGCGGTTTTTGGCCCGATTCCGACTGGATCCCCGCCATTGTGTTACGTGTCGTCATGCAGTCGCTCGAAAAGCGTTGCGCCTCGTTTGGGAGCGATGTGCGCCGGCCGCGCGATCCTTGCGGGCGCACAACCGGGGCGCGCGGTTGCACTTATGTCACGTTGCAAAACGCGCCCACGGTGCCAGGATGGAGACAACGCACCGGGCATGTAGGGGGCCACCATGACCGAAGTTGCCATCGGCAAAGCCGGCGCAGCAATCGAAACCCAGGCTGAACCAAGTCTCCATCGTGTGATGGGGCCGTGGCTGCTGCTGTTGTTCATCGTCGGCGACATCCTTGGAACCGGCATCTACGCGCTCACCGGCCAGGTGGCCAAGCAGGTCGGCGGCGCGGTGTGGCTGCCGTTCGTGGTGGCGTTCGTGGTCGCGCTGATGACCGCGTTCAGCTATCTCGAACTGGTCACCAAATATCCACGCGCCGCCGGCGCCGCGCTCTATACCCACCGCGCGTTCGGCATCCACTTCGTCACCTTCATCGTCGCCTTCGCGGTGATGTGCTCGGGCATCACCTCGTCGTCGACCGCGTCGCGCGCGTTCGCCGCCAACCTCTCGCATGCTTTCGACCTCAACTTCACGGCGGTCGGGATCACCATGACCGGCCTGATCTTCATGGCGGCGATCGCGATCATCAACTTCCGCGGCGTCGGCGAGAGCGTGAAGATGAACGTGCTGCTCACCTGCGTCGAGTTGACCGGTCTCCTGATCATCATCTTCATCGGGCTGTGGGCGATCGGTGGCGGCAAGGGCGACGTCTCGCGCGTCATGGAGTTCAAGACCACGGGCGGCACCATCTTCTGGCCGGTGATCGCCGCCACCACACTCGCGTTCTTCGCGATGGTCGGGTTCGAAGATTCCGTCAACATGTGCGAGGAGACCAAGGACCCGGTCAACACCTTCCCGAAGATCCTGCTCGCCGGCCTTTTCATCACCGGCACGATCTACGTCCTGGTCTCGATCTCCTCGATCACGCTGGTGCCGCCCGACCAGCTGGGTGAGGGCGAAGCACCGCTGCTCAAGGTGGTGCAGGCGGGCGCGCCGAACTTCCCGCTCTGGATCTTCGGTTTCATCACCATGTTCGCCGTCGCCAACAGCGCGCTGATCAACATGCTGATGGCGAGCCGGCTGGTCTATGGCATGAGTCGCGAGCACGTGCTCCCGACGATGCTCGGCAAGGTTCATGCCGGGCGGCGCACGCCGTACATCGCGATCGCCTTCACGACGCTGCTCGCTTTCGGCCTGATCACCTTCGTCGGGGCGGTGCCGGCGCTCGGCGGGACCACCGCGTTGCTGCTGCTGTGCGTGTTCACGATCGTGAACATTGCGGTGCTGGTGCTGCGCCGCGACCCCGTCGCGCACAAGCATTTCCGCACGCCCACGATCCTGCCGGTGTTCGGCGCGCTGACCTGCGCGTTCCTGGCCGGCCCATGGACCGGCCGCGACCCGGTGCAATACAAGGTCGCCGGCGTGCTGATCGGGATCGGCGTCGCGCTCTGGGTCGTGACGATCGTGATCAACCGCGCAACCGGGGTAAAGGAAGACGAGCCCGACGAGCGCATCGGCACCCGCGGCCCGGTGAACTGAAGGGTCGCAAGGCAGCCGCCTCGGTGGTCCCCGGGCACGCGCGCCTGGCGGATTGACCGTGAGCGAGAACGACGCGCCGGTGCCCGCGCCGGGAGCAGCCCGCCGGCGCCCGGTCTTCCGGAGGGTCAAGCCAGCTGGTCAAAAGTGCTCCGCGCTGCGCGGCTGAAATGATCGACAAATCGACAATCCAGGACGGAAGCGCACGATCCGGCCCACCGCGAAATAGTCGCCGCAGGGTTTAGAACCCTCATCGATGGGGATGCGTCTAACGCTCATGACGCAATCCGTCCCCGCGTCCACCCGTGTTGCGAGCGGCGATCCGCCGCCGGCTGGCTGCGCCGAGCCGGGGCGGGAAGGCTTCATGAAGCTCAACATGCAGCTCGACGTCATCAACCGCTCGCCCGCCGGGCGGCAATTCTCTGTCGTCGCCAAGAGCTTCGGAACGCTCCGCGTCGCGCGCGTGCTGGGGGTGCCGTCGAGTGTCATCCGCGCCCCCCGGCATTTCGCCGATGGCCGCGACCTGATCTCGGTGGTCATCACGGGCGCCGGACGGTTCCAGATGGAGGGCGTGCAAGGTGGCCACCGCTGCGCCGTGCACGGGGGAGCGATCCTCGAAAGCCGGAGCGCAAGCACGCTGCATTCGCTCGACGACAGCCGCGGGTGGACCATCTGCATGGAGCGCGCGTCGCTCGAGCCGCTGCTCGCCGGCATTGCGCCGCCGCTGCAGCGATGCCTCCCGGGCGACGACCCGGCACTGCGCCTGCTCGACGGTTACCTCGGCACGCTGTTCGCGCTCGAGCGCGACTGCGACCCTGCGCTTGCGACCTTGCACATCCGCGACCTCGCGCTCAACGCGCTCGGCGTGCGCGGCGACGTGCAGGCGCTGGTGCGCGAACGCGGCGTGCATGCGGCGCGTCAAGCCGCGGTGCTCGACGCGATCCGCCGGCGCGCAGGCGAGCCCGCACTCGATCCGGCGCAAGTCGCACAGGCAACCGGCCTCTCGGTGCGTTACCTGCACCGGCTGCTGGAGCCGACCGGGCGAAGCTTTTCGCAGCACCTCTTGGAACAGCGGCTGGCGCGCGCCAGCGAGCGGCTGCGTGACCCGACCTGCCGGCTGAGCATCGCCGACATCGCCCGGACCTGCGGGTTCGCCGACATCTCCCACTTCAACCGCAGCTTCCGCCGCGCGTTCGGCGACACGCCAAACGGCATGCGCGTGCGCGCCGCACGGCGTCGAAACGATTGATCGCCCCGACCGTGCGAGACCTGCGCCGGCTCGTGACAAGTCCGAGCTGCCATGCCGTGCGGCCTTCGAGGCTCGCCCGACTTCGTCGGGCGAGCGCCTCAGGATGACGGCTCCGAGCATCGGCCGCGAAGGCGGCCGATCCTCGAACGATGCTGCTCCATACGCTCGCTGGCTCCGCCGCGCGCGAACCGAGCAAGCCTGAGGTGACTATGCGGCGCGTGCGCTTGGTTGTGCGCGCCTATCCCAAATTGATGATCTGCCGAGAATTTCATCGAGCCGCGGAGAACCGCCGGCGAGCCGTGAGCGACACAGGCAGCGTGAAGGCCACATCAGGCCAGGGGAGAACGCGCCATGGCAAGCCCGATTACGCCGCAGGAGTACATCGCGTGGGTCCAGAGATCCCTCAACCGGCTGCTCGGCGGCACGCTGGCCACGAACGGAGACGACACCGCCGAATATCGCGCGAAGGTGCGCGAGTTCAAATCCATGTTTGGGCTCGGCAGCTCGGCAGAGGTCGGCGCTCGTGAGCAGAACGCCCTGATCAAGGCCAACCATTCGAGACCGGAATACGTCAGATGGGCGCAGACGGCGCTCGATAGGGCCGTGGGCGGCGGCTCAGGCAGTGCTCCGACCGGGATCATGGATTCGGCCACCAAGGCCGCCTTGCGCTCGTTTCAAGCCTATGAGGGACTAAACGACGACGGCTGGATCGGGGCGCGGACGGAAACCGTGCTCATCCAAAGGAGCACGACGTTTCCACCGGGGCACACGGCGCGCCCACCCAAGGAACCCCCGAAGCCGGAGGAGATCCCGATCTCCCTGAAGGTGTCAGGCCACGTCCCGCACCTGGTCCAGAAGGGCGTCACCTGTTGGGCCGCCGCGTTCGCCATGATGCAGGGGTGGAAACGGGGGACCAAGAACATTCGCCAAACGCTCGATGGGGCCGGTCAATGGTGGAGGAATCGGTACGACCGAGGTCTATTCTTGTCCGAGCCGCACACCGCAACGCTTGCCGGCATTCTGGGGCTGAAAGGCGAACGCGAAGTGCCGGAGAATTGGGCGGCGAAACTGGCCGATCATGGTCCGCTGATGATCGCCCAGGACCCGGGTGTCCCGGGGTGGATCCATTGGATCGTGGTCGTCGGCTGGCGCAAGACATTGGTGTTTCCCGACCGCTCCCTCGATCGGTACGAGCTCCAGTACAACGAACCGTTCAGCGGCGCTTCTCCGTTCATCAGTTTGGGTTCGCTGGTCGACAAGGCCAATGATCTCCAAGTCAGCCACTACAGGGTGTTCCACTACTGAATCGAACTGAGATGCGCGCTTCCACCAGCGAGCGCGCGAGTCATCGGCGCGATCCGATTAGATCAGGCCGCTGGCGGACGCGACCTACGGCGTAACCAACACTCGGCGAGAAAGCGCCATCGACGGATGTCGAGCGATTTGACCGGCTCGAAGCGGCCGCACCATGCGGCCGGTGCAAGCCCGCTCGCGCCGCGCCACTGTGGCGGCGGGTGACGGCGTTCGCGTTCGATCTCGTTCTGACAATGAAGGCCCGATGGCAGCCGCCTTGGCAGCGCGGACAAGCCGAACCGAGGCTACTCTCTTTCCTAGGACTTGTATTTGATCCTCGTCGAGTACTCGTTCACCGACTGGGGGGGAGTCCCGACCATCTTATTGCCGAGCGGGAAGATTGGGCGGGGGTCCGGATCGAAAGGCGCACCGGCGGGCTTCGGCGGGAACTCCCAGAGGCCGTGGATCGGCAACGTCGTATCTTTCCCGCTTGACGCCGCCGGATCGAAGTTCGCCTTGATCCAGGCGTCGAGCGTGGGCGTGTCAGGAGCGATGAGGTGGCCGGTTTCCGGTTTCTTGTCGGTGTTGGTCCCGAAGCAGCAAGCGGCCGTGCTGCCGTTAAGGATCATCGCGTAAGTGAAAGTTATGCCTGAGTGGCTGCTGGTATGATTCGACATGATGTCTGGCGAGGCCTTCATCTGGAAGGTCCCGAAAAAGCTGTGCAGATCCGGTGCGCCGAGGGTCTGCGCACCGAGAAACTTCCGGAATCGGTCGACGGAAACGTCTAACTTGCCGAGATTGCAGCCGCGGAACTCGATGAGCTTGATGTTCTTTGCCTGAACCTGCGTCATGAGGTCGATCAACCGATTGACCTCCGCGTCCGTGAGGTCGCCCAATTTCTTGAGCTCCGCCGGAGTAGGGCTAGCCGCCGCGCGCTTTGGCGCAGGCTTTCCGGGCTGAGCCGGTGGCGCTGGCGGTGTGCGCGCGTCGATGGCCATGAGGGTCTCAAGCATATCGAATGTCGTCTGGGAGCCGACCCCCAGGCCGTCCCGCGTGGCGAGATCCAGAAGGAGGCCCCGTCCCGTGTCGAAGCCATGCACCACGATCACGAATTGCGTCTCGCTCTTCTCGGCGATGATCCCTTTGAGGAGAGTCTCGAAGCTGCCCACGCCCTTGAGGTTTTTCGTATCCGAAACGGTGAGCGCCTTCGGCGGCAGGGTCCTGAACTTTTTGAAGTAGTCCTTGACGGCAGTGCCGCGTTGCTGGTCGAGGCCGAGTGTGAGAGCGATGGCCATGCATTATGCTCCGATTGCCGGTGAAGACCGAGGCGTCCGCTTCGACGCGGCGCCCATCGACGGCGTTTCGATAATCAGACGAAGAAGACCCGGCTCATCGGAAGGTGCTCCACGACCTTCGGCGCGTCGAATTTGTTGAGCGCCGCAAGCGTCGGCCCGTTCGGATCGACGCGGCCGTCCGGGAACTTGAGACCGACCTGGACCTTCTGGAACTGCTTGATCGCGGCGATGGTCTTCTGCCAGGGCAGGCCGTCGACGTCGAGCAGCGGGTCGGGACCGCCCTCGTCCACCGGGACCTGGTTGAGCAGGTCCTGAACCGTCATGGAATCGTCCTTCCGGTTCCTCCCGTTGGCGCCCACCGACGCCGAAATGCTGCGTGCCATGAAAGCGTCCTCCTCCGAATACGTGCCCGATGCGGACGAAACGGGCGCCGCCAGCGGGTTTGGCATTCGACGCAGCCAGAATGGGGAGGGTTCAAAGGGAAAAGGAAATTTTCTCTCGGCCGTACTTGAGCACCAGCCCTGCCGCGGCGGGCACGAGGTCGGCCCAAGGGGGCGCAGGCCAAGGTTCGTGCCGGCGGCAGCCCGCGTCCGCCGGCCCGTTGTCGTCAGGGCTGGCGGCCCGGCCGGCCGGGCGAGCGCGCCACATCGGACCCTTCTTGCCGAAAGGACCCGCGCCAGGGAGCCGGCTGGGGCAACGTCGCGGTGAATGGCACCGGCGGTGGTGCACGAACTAAGCCAAGCCATGCACCTTGGCCGCAGTCAGCAGCGTCGCGAGGAAGTTCGTCGCCATGTGCAGCAGGATCGTGAGCGTCGTCGAGCCGCTGCGCCACCGCAGCCATCCAAACAGGGCACCGATCCAGAAAACCTGCAGAACCTCGAACCAGTCGTACTGCGCGTGCAGAGCGGCGAAGGTCAGCGCGCTGAGCAAGATCGCTCCGCTCACACCCAGCCGCGAGGCGGCCAATCCGCGGAACAGGAAACCGCGGAACGTAATCTCTTCGCCGACCGGCGCAGCAACCACGAAGGCGAGCCACATCACCGGCAGCAGGCCGGCCGCTTGTGCCGCGCGATAGGAATCGGTCTGGAACGCGGTTACGCTCTCCCGGCCCAACAAATAGTTCAAGATCTCGAATGCACCCACAGAGAGCGCAATAACACCGGCGCCATACAGGAGGTCGTGGGCGCGGGGCGCAACAAGGCCAAGATAGCGAGCGACCGGCCAGCCTGATAGGCGGGCCGCAAAGGCCAGCATCAGGATGAGCACGATATTGCTGGCGATGACCTGCAGGCTCAGGGACGCGGCGTCCTGCAGTCCCAATATGAGATCGAAGCGAGCCCCATTGCGCCAGGCAACTCCGCCGACGGCGGCCACGGCGGCGACGGCCAGCGCCGCGAGTGCCCACGCGATCGTACTCCAGAAGCCCCACGGACGTGGCAGAGCCCCGATCTGCTCGCCACCATCTGCTTTGTCGGCGTGAGCAGAACTCGCGCTCTCGTTCATCAACGTTCCGCTGCGGTACCGCCGGTGCCGGGCATCGGCGAACATGGCTGACGCGAGACCCGCGCCCTTAAGGAGCGTCGCACATCCCGATTTCAATCTTCGCGGCACTCTCGCGATGGCGCGCTCGCGCTAAGGTACTGTACGTGCGCAAGCGAGCAGGGGGGAGTTCGCCAACGTGCATGTGCGAAGTTGCTGCGGTTGCACGCTATTGCTTCGTCCCGACCGCCGCGATCAGGCGCTGCACGAAATCGTCGAGTGTCTTGTTGTCGATCCAGCGCACCACGGCTACGAGATCGTGCTCGGGATCGACGAAGACCATGTTGGTTCCCGCGCCGATATGCGCGAATGCGCTCGCGGGGGCGCTTGGCAGGTATTTTCTCTCGGTGTTGACGAAGAAATTCATCATCCCGTAAGTCGGCTGAACCGCCGTCGGCGTCAACGCCCAATCGATCCATTGCCTGGAGATGAGCTGACGGTCCTTCCATTTGCCGCGGCGAAGCGTGAGATAGCCGAAGCGCCCCATGTCGTAGGCGTTCATGAAGGCGCCGCCGCCCCAGTGCCCGCCGCCGGTCACCGACTGCACCAGGCTTCCGTCCAGGATGATCCAGGAGTTTTCGTAGCCGAACCAACGCCACGAATTGGAAGCGCCGATCGGGTCCATGATGTGTTCCTTCAACACCTGCGGCAGGGGACGCCGCCAGACGTTGAGCGCCGCGAGCGCCAGCACGTTGACGCGCGTGTCGTTGTATTTGTAGGTGGTGCCGGGCTTGTTGCGCGCTCGGCTCGTCCACTGCGACGTGTTCGGATCCGGCCGGTCCGCCCAATCGGGCTTGCCCCACAGCGTTCCTTCCCAATCGCTGGTCTGCCGCAACAAATGGTCCCAGCTGATCGTGCGGTTGTGAGCCGTATCGAACAGATTGAGCAAATCAGACCCGCCGAGGCGGTCGGACTTGTTGGTGGCCGGCAATGGATTGTAGAACTGGATCGGCGCAACGTAGTCGGCCACCGGATCATCGATGCTCTTGATAAGCCCTTTATCGAAGGCGACGCCGACAACGCTCGAAAGCAGGCTCTTGGTCACGCTATGCGTCATGTCGATGCGTGAGGGATCGCCCCATTCCGCAACGATGTAGCCGCGATGAATGACGAGCCCCGTCGCCCCGCCACGATCTTTCAGGGGGCCGATGGCATAGCCGAACGGCTCGCGGCCGAACGTCTGGTAGTGGTGCAGCGCGAGATCGCGCGGTGTCTTGCTCTCGTTCTCGACCGCGAAGTCGATTGCCGATTGCAGGAGTTGCGGGTCGATGCCCGACTCTGCCGGCGTCCTTCGCTGCCATGCGGCGTCCGGATAGTAGACGGCCGCTTTCTCCTCGGCCCTTCCGAGTTGGACGAGACCCCACGGCCCGTTCGCGGCAAACAGAACAGCAAGCAGAGCAAGGCGGCATCCCGTCATGGCGTTCCCTTGCGGCAGGAAAAACGACCGACAGCCACTCCATCAGATTTTGCCGCCGTTGGAAACTGCACGCCTGCTTTGAAAATAGAATCGATTAAGCTGCGGATGGGGTCATTGAGGTTTGGCTCGTCATGGTGACGGATGCGCAATCGCCACCTAGGATGCGCCTCATGTGGTCGACCGCAGTCTAGAGCGAAGCGAAAAACGCAGGGAGGACTTCATGCGCGTCATCGTGCTTGCATTCGCCGCGGCCATCGCGGCAACGCCGGTTGCGGCTGACTACCTGGTCAGGGAGGTCGGCAGCTTCCACGTCGGCGGACGTACCGAGACGCTCAGCGGCCTGCCCACCAAGGATGTCGTGTTCTCGGCCGGCGCCCCGCCGATCAAGGTCGACCCGAACGGCGAGTTCGAGGTCGAGCAAATGTATGTGCAATACGTCAAGCTGGCGCAGCCGAAGGGACGGGTGCCGCTGCTGCTGTGGCATGGCGGCGGCCTCTCCGGCGTCACCTGGGAGACGAAACCCGACGGCAAGCCCGGCTGGCAGCAGTTCTTCCTCAATTCCGGCTACGACGTCTACGTCGCGGATGCGGTCGAGCGCGGCCGCGCCTCGTGGGCGCGCTATCCGGAGATCTTCAAGAGCGAGCCTCTGTTCCGCACCAAGAAGGAGGCATGGGAGCTGTTCCGCATCGGGCCGAGCTACGAGGTCGGGGGCAAGCGCGTTGCGTTCGAAGGCCAGCAATTTCCGATCGAAGCGTTCGACCAGTTCGGCAAGCAGGGCGTGGCGCGCTGGGTCACGAATGACGCGGCGACGCAGAGCGCCTACGACGCCCTGGTGCAGAAGGTCTGCCCGTGCATCATCCTGGTGCACAGCCAGGGCGGCAATTTCGGATTCAACGCCGCACTCAATGCGCCCGACAAGGTCAAGGCGCTGGTCGCAATCGAGCCCTCCGGCGCGCCCGAGCCCGCCAAGGCCGATGCAGCGAAGCTCAAGGGGGTGCCGCACCTGATCGTGTGGGGCGACTACATGGACAAGCATGCGGTGTGGCCGCGCCTCATAGTCAATCCCAACAAGTGGGCGGAGGCGATCGCGGCAGCCGGCGGCAAGGCCGACAGCTTCGAGCTGCCAAAGATGGGCGTCACCGGCAACACCCACATGCTGATGATGGACCGGAACTCCGACGAGATCGCGAAACTCATCAACGACTGGCTAAGCAAGCAGGGCCTCGTCAACTGACCCCCGTTTCATCGGTCGCACCTTAGGCGTGTGGCTCGGAGGCCGAGTCCAGTTCATCCAGGCGCATTTCGTGACCGCCCGAACCGCGGCTCGGCGTGGCATTAACCGTTCCACTCGCGCACGCTTGCGGATGCGGCCTTCCTTATCGACCAGGAAGGCGTGGAAGATGTGGTGGAGCGGTTCGCCCGGAGCGCCAGCATCGGCTTTCGGTCGACCGGCTGGTCGTAGGCGGCGAGCACCCGGCGCGAGCGTGCACCGCTTGCCACCCGCGCCACCGAGCCCTAGCCTTTCCACGGCGTAACCACGGGCTAACGCAATGGCGATCTATTCGTGGCGGGAGAGCATCCGGCAGGGCGGCGTGCTGAAGGTGTTCCAGACCGAGAGCTTTACTGGCAGCACCTGGGTTACCGAGCTTGAGCCCTCGATCAAGACGCTCAACGCTCTCCTCAAGAAGCACGGCTTCAAGCTGAAATTCGAAACCACCGACACCAAGGCCGACGCCCAGGTTTTCCTCGGCACCAAGGCCGGCCACGGCCTCCACGCCGAGAACGAGCTCGGCCTCAAGGGCACGTCCATGATGGTGTCGGCCCACATCTTTCTGCCGGCGAACCCCACCATCAATGCCACAAAGGACGGCACCGCCATCGGCGGTCCCGTAAAACGCCACATCCTCGTCCACGAACTGATCCATGGCGTGGGCCTCAACAATGCCGAGCACGCCGATGACGGCGGGGTCTTCGTCAAGAGCCTAATCATTACCATCGGCACGAAACACGGAAAGCAGCAGGCAGCCGACGGCAGCGATTCCGTGCCCGAGATAAAGCTCGCGACCTCGACTGTGCGCGCCCTTCGCCAGGCCTGGCCGAAGTGACGCCCCGCACCGCTACACGACAGTTCGAGCCGCCCGGCTTCCTCGGCCTCAATTACGGTCACCGCACGCCATTGACCACGCTGGGACGTCTTCCCTCGTTTCGCCGGGCGCTGCTTCTCCTCCGGCGCGCAGGGCCGACGGCGGTCTCATCCAATGGCGTCGCCGGCCGTCTCCACTTTGATCGAGGTCGGTTTTCGGAGGACTCCGAAACCTTCGGCGCTGAGCAACGTCGCTCGCCACCTCCGGGCCGGACAATATTATTGTGGTACAGCTGGGTGGACTCGAACCACCGACCTCCTGATCCACAGTCAGGCGCTCTAACCAACTGAGCTACAGCTGCACGGGGCGCGCGAAAATGTCGGCGAGCGCGGCGGAACCTATGGGCAAAGCCGCAGCTTGGCAAGGCTTTGGTCAGCCCGCCGCCGGAGCGGCGCGGCCGTCTGGTCCAGGTCACCCGCGGTTCCGAAAAAACGCGGCTTGCCACAGCCTTAAGCCCGATTTAACCGCGCCCCACAACACTGCCGCGCTTGGCTACCGGTGGGACAAAGATCGATCGATGACGGTTGTGGCCGCCCGCCCAACGTTCCAGGCCGCGATCGACGGCGCGCTCGAGCGCTGACGCCGCCGTGACGGATCCGCGCGGCTATCCCGACCGGCCGTATCTCGCGGTCAGCGCCGCGATCGTGCGCGCCGGGCGGCTCCTGGTGGTGCGGCGCGCCAAGCCTCCCGCAGCCCAAGTCTTCACCTTTCCGGGCGGCGTGGTGGAGGCGGGCGAGGCCCTGCTCGAGGCGGTGGTGCGGGAGATCGCCGAGGAGACCGCGCTTGCGATCGCGCCGCTCGCGCTCGCCGGCCATCGCGAATTCGTCGCCCGCGACGAGGCCGGCCGCGTCGTCCGGCACTTCGTCATCCTGGCGTTCGCGGCGCGCTGGGTCGCCGGCGAGCCTGTCCTCAACGACGAGATCGCCGAGGCGCGTTGGGTTACGCCCGCCGAGCTCGAGGCGCTGGCAACGACCGAGGGCCTGGCCGAGATCGCCCGCGCGGCGCTGACACAGGTCGAGGCGGCCGATCGCGCATGAGACGGCGGGGCGAGATCACCTCCCCCTGAAAGGAAGATCGGCGAGCGAAGCTCGCCGGGAGGGGGTTGCACGCGGCCGGCGATCTCTCCCCGGATCGGCTTCGCCGAGGGAAGGCCGCCTTGCGGTTGCCACGGCGGCGGCGCATATCTCGCGACCCTTGAGACCGACCTCGATGCTCGCTCGCGCCTTGACGCTCCTGTGGTTGCTGATCGCCGCCGGCGGCCCCGTGCTGGCGGTCGAGGGCGGGCCCGCGCCTTATGACCGCGAGCTGCAGCGGCTCGCCGAGATCATGGGGGCGCTGCACTACCTGCGCGCGGTCTGCGGGTCCAACGAGGGCCAGCTGTGGCGCAACGAGATGCAGTCGCTGATCGACGCCGAGGCGCCGTCCGGCGAGCGCCGCGACCGCATGGTGGCGAGCTTCAACCGCGGCTACCGCGGCTTCCAGCAGACCTACCGCAGCTGCACGCCGGCGGCCGGCGTTGCCATCCGCCGTTACCTCGACGAGGGCGCCAAGATCGCCCGCGACATCACCGCCCGCTACGCGAACTGAACCGCGTTATCGCGCCCCAACGATAGGCTATCGGATTGACCCCATCCGAGCGGCGAGCCGCGATGTGCCGGTTCGCCCTCGCAGGGAGTCGGTTCCGGCGTTCCCTCCCCTTGTGGGGGAGGGAGCACCAGTCAGTGCCCGCCTTACGCAGGCGTGCCGAACGAGGCTACTCCGCCGCCTTGCGCAGCGTCTCCCATTCGCGCAGCGCCTGGGCGTCGCGCGGGGTGACGTCCGGATATTGCGGATCGGAGCCGACCGCAGCCGAGATCTTCCATGAGCGCGCGCATTTCCTGCCCTCGGCGAGGCCCGGCACCACCGCGACGCCCGCCACCTCGTCGAGCCGGAACGCGTCCGGCGGACCCTCGCCGTCGGCCAGGGTGGCGGCCGAGGTGATGCAGACTTCCGCGAGATCGACATCGAGCAGGGCGACGAAGAGCTCGCCGTCCGAGATGTAGACGGCGGGGGCGGCCTCGAGCGACGAGCCGATGCGCTTGGCGGCGCGCTCGAGCTCGAGCGCGCCGGTGACGACCCGGCGCACCTGCCGCACCTTGCGCCATTTCTCCGCCAGCGCGTCGTCGCGCCAGGCCGCCGGCACGTCGGGGAAGCGCTCGAGGTGGACCGAGCCGTCCGCCGAAGGATAGCGCGCGAGCCACGCCTCCTCGGCCGTGAAGCACAGCATCGGCGCGAGCCAGGTGACGGTGGCGCGGAACAGGTGCTCGAGCACGGTCAGCGCGGCCCTGCGCGTCACCGAGGAGATCGGATCGCAGTAGAGCGCGTCCTTGCGGATATCGAAATAGAACGCCGAGAGGTCGACGGTCATGAACGCATTGAGCGCGGCGAAGATGCGCTTGAAGTCAAACTCCGCATAGGCGCGCCGGACGAGCTCGTCGAGCTCGGAGAGCCGGTGCAGCATCAGGCGCTCGAGCTCCGGCATGCGCTCGAGCGGGACGCGGTCCTCCTCGCGATAGTGCGCGAGGTTGCCGAGCATCCAGCGGATGGTGTTGCGCAGCTTGCGGTAGGTGTCGACCGTGGTCTTGAGAATCTCCGGCCCGATGCGGATGTCGTCGGCATAGTCGGAGGCGCACGTCCACATACGCAGGATGTCGGCGCCGGACTGCTCGATCACGTCCTGCGGCGCCACCGTGTTGCCGAGCGACTTCGACATCTTGCGGCCGTGCTCGTCGAGCACGAAGCCGTGGGTGAGGACGATGTCGAACGGCGCGCGGCCGCGCGTGCCGCAGCTCTCCAACAACGACGACTGGAACCAGCCGCGGTGCTGGTCGGAGCCTTCCAGATACATCACGGTGTCGTCGCCGCCGTCGCGCTTGCGGCGGATGCCGGCGAGGCTGGGGAAATGCTCCGGGTCCTCGAGCGTGAACGCATGCGTCGAGCCGGACTCGAACCAGACGTCGAGGATGTCGTCGACCTTCTGCCAGCCTTCGGCGGCGCGCTGCTCAAGGAAGCGCTCGCGCGCGCCCGGCGCGTACCAGGCGTCGGCGCCCTCGCGCGCGAACACCTCGGCAATGCGGGCGTTGACGGCATCGTCCGCGAGGATCTCGGTCGAGCCGTCGGGCTTCTGGCGCACGAACAGCGCGATCGGCACGCCCCAGGCGCGCTGGCGCGAGATCACCCAGTCGGGCCGGTTCTCGATCATGCCGGTGATGCGGTTCTCGCCCGCGGCCGGCACCCAGCGCGTCTCCTTGATGGCGGTGAGCGCGCGGTGGCGCAGCGTGTCGCCCGGTCGGGCAGCCGCGCCGTCATCGGCGATCGGCTTGTCCATGGCGATGAACCACTGCGGCGTGTTGCGGAAGATCACCGGCTTCTTCGAGCGCCACGAATGCGGGTACTGGTGCTTGAGCCGCCCGCGCGCGATCAGCATGCCGGCGCCGATCAAGGCCTTGATCACCGCCTCGTTGGCATCGCCCTTGTCGCCGGCGTCGGTGAGCACGCGCTTGCCGGCGAAGCCCGGCGCCTCGGCCGTGAAGGCGCCGTTCTCGTCGACCGTGTAGGGGATTCGCGTGTCGATGCCGTGCGCCTCGAGCTCGCGCGCCTGCGCGGTCCAGACCTCGAAGTCCTCGCGCCCGTGCCCGGGCGCGGTGTGCACGAAGCCGGTGCCGACGTCGTCGCCGACATGGTCCCCTTCGAGCAGCGGGACCGCGAACTCGTAGCCACCCGCAAGACCTTGCAACGGATGCTCGGCGACGACGCCCGAAAGCATCCGAGCGTCGACGGCGGCGCGCCGCTCACAGCCTGACACGCGGGCGTGCTTGAACACCTCGGCCGCCAACTTGTCAGCCAAGACGAAGCGATCGCCGTTCTTGGCCCAGTTGTCTGCCGGTGCGTCCGTGACTTCGTAGAGCCCGTATTCGATCTTCGCCGAATAGCAGATGGCCCGGTTTCCCGGGATCGTCCACGGCGTCGTGGTCCAGATGAGCAGCGAAGCGCCGCGCAGCTGTGGCGCGGCTTCGACACTGCGGACCGGAAACTTCACCCATACCTGGTCGGAGACGTAGTCCTCGTACTCGACCTCGGCCTCGGCGAGGGCGGTCTTCTCCACCACCGACCACATCACCGGCTTGGAGCCGCGGTAGAGCGTGCCGTTGGCGGCGAATTTCATCACCTCGCGGGCGATCTGCGCCTCGGCGGGAAAATCCATGGTGGCGTAGCGGCCTTCCCAGTCGCCCTCGACGCCGAGGCGCTTGAACTCGTCGCGCTGCACCTCCAGCCAATGCTGGGCGAAGGCGCGGCACTCGTGACGGAACGCGATGATCGGCGAGGTGGCGGCGTTGCGCCCTTGCTCGGTCGCGACGTCGAACTTGTCCCAGCCCTGGGCGCGCCGCTCCTCCTCGACCTTCCACTCGATCGGCAGGCCGTGACAGTCCCAGCCTGGCACGTAGTTGGAATCGTAGCCAAGCATCTGCTGCGAGCGGGTGACCACGTCCTTGAGCACCTTGTTGAGGGCGGTGCCGATGTGGATGTTGCCGTTGGCGTAAGGCGGGCCGTCGTGCAGCACGAAGAGCGCGCGGCCCTTGGCGTCGGCGCGCAGGCGCCGGTACATGGCAAGGCGCGTCCAGCGCGCCAGCAGCTCGGGCTCCCGCTGCGGCAGCCCGGCACGCATCGGGAAACCGGTTTGCGGCAGGAACAGCGTATCGCTGTAGTCGCGGGCTTTCTCGGTCATGGCAGGTTCGGTTCGATCGGCTCAGTGTGGCGTTGGGGCGGAAGGTTTGGTCCCGGTCCTCCGCCCACGCTGCAAGCGCGCTCAAGCGGAGGCCGGGCCGCTAATCCGAATGGCCGACCCGATCGGGGAAAAGGTTATGCGCCGCGCGAACATGGGCGCCCTCATAGCAGGCGCAACGAGGCCGGGAAAGCCTCTCATGTCACGCGGCGAGCGGCGGGAAAGCATCCGGCGCCCGGGCGAGCGCGATCCGGGCGCGCGCCGCATCCTCGTCCATCTGCCGGACGAGGCCCTCGGCGCTGTCGAACCGCGCCTCCGGCCTGATCCAGTCGACGAAGGCGACGTCGAGCGTTCCGCCGTAGAGGTCGCCGGCGAAGTCGAACAGAAACACCTCCAGCAGCGGCGCGCCGTTGTCGAATGTCGGCCGGCGGCCAAAGCTCGCGACCCCTTCGTGGCGCTCAAGCCCGTGGCCGACGCGAACCGCGTAGATGCCATGGCGGAGCCCGCAGGCCGGGTCGAGCCGGATATTGGCGGTCGGAAAGCCGAGGTCGCGCCCGCGCTTCTCGCCGTGCAGCACCGTGCCGGTGACGAACCACGGATGGCCGAGCAACTCGGCCGCCTCCGCCACACGGCCTTCGGCCAAGGCGGTCCTGATGGCGCTCGACGACACCGGCCGGCCCTGGTGCTGCAACGGCGGCAGCACCTCGACCGCAAAGCCATGCTTCGCCCCCTGCTCCTGGAGAAAGGCCGGCGAGCCCGCGCGGCCCCTGCCGAAATGAAAATTGTAGCCGATCACGGCGCCGGCGATCGCCAGCCGCTCGACCAGGATCGTTCGCGCGAATTCCTCGGCGCCGAGCGCCGCGAAGGCCGCGTCGAACGTCAGCACGAGCGCGCCGTCGAGCCCGCTCGCGGCCAACAGGCGAAGCCTGGCGGCATCGTCGGTCAGCCGGAACAGCGGCTCCCGCGGGCGGAAGAACGTGCGCGGATGCGGCTCGAACGTGAGCGCGAGCGCAGCGCGATCGAGCGCCCGCGCGCGGGCGACCGCGGCCGCGATGACGGCCTGATGGCCACGGTGCACCCCGTCGAAATTGCCGACCGCGGCGATGCCGCCCGCGAGCGCCGCCGGCACGTCGGCGTTATCGCGCACGATGCGAAACGCCGGCGCCGGTTTTGCCAGGGTGGTCATGAATCAGCTGCTCGCGGCCGCGACCGTGCCGTCCGGAGCGGGCATGAGTCAAGCCGAGCGCTGACGCGAAAAAAACCTGATAGTGCAGCGGTTAAGGGGATATTGGCCGGCGCGGTTAGGCTCCGTCTCAGCTCACAAGAAAGGAATGCAGGGAAATCGGGCGCTGCGGTGCCCCGGACCGGGAAATCACCAAACCAGCCGACGCGTCACCGCCTTGGGTGCGAGCTTCGCCTCGGCGAACATCCGCGCCAGCGTGGCGAGATCCGGATCGTCGCGCCCGCCCAGCTCCTCGGCGTGGATACCCGAAGTGACGAACAGGACGTCGATGCCGAGGTCGGCGGCGCCCGTAAGGTCGGTGCGCACCGAATCGCCGATCGCCAGCACGCGTGCGTGCGGCGTTGCCCCGCCGCGCAGCGCCGCCGCCTTGGCCAGCGCCTGATCGTAGATCGGCCGGTACGGCTTGCCGGCGTAGAGCACCTCGCCGCCCATGTCGCGGTAGAGATCGGCGATCGCGCCGGCGCAATAGACCAGGCGATCGCCGCGCTCGACCACCAGATCGGGATTGCCGCAGATCATGAACAGCGAGCGCGCCCGCATCCTGCCCAGCAGGTCGCGATAGTCGTCCGGGGTTTCGACCTCATCGTTGACCGGGCCGGTGCAGACCACGTAGGCAGCCTCCTCGATCGGCGCCTGCGGCGCGTCGAGGCCGGCGAAGATGCCGAGGTCGCGTTCCGGCCCGACGTGAAACATCGGCTCGCCCGCACGCTTCGCCATCACGGCGCGCGTGACGTCGCCGGAAGTCACGATGGCATCATAGGCCGTGCGCGGCACCCTGAGGCGGTCGAGGTGGCGCGTGACGCCGTCGCCCGGGCGGGGGGCATTGGAGATCAGCACCACGGTCCCGCCCTGTGCGCGATAGCGCGCGAGCGCCTCGCATGCGTCCGGCCAGGCGGCGAGCCCGTTGTGCACGACGCCCCAGACGTCCGACAGCACGACGTCGTAGGCGGAAGCAAGCGTCGAGAAGCGATGGGTGAGCGAGGGTGGAAGCGATGTCATGGGAGTCCGCGGAACGGCGCGCGGGCTCCCTTAGACGATCCTTCGGGTGCCGTCACCCCTGGGGCGGACTGTCTCGTGTCTTCGGCGCACCGAGGCTGCCGGGCGCCGCGTGCCCGGTGCCGATCGCCAAGGGATCGCTCAATGGCTCGTCAGCGCACTGGTGACCAGCGCGTTGAGCACCTCCGATAGTGGGCGCGGATAGCGGCCGAGGGGGCGTGCGCCATAAAGACGACCGCCAGCTCCTCCTTCGGGTCGATCCAGAAGCTGGTGCCGTAGGCGCCACCCCAGGTGTACTCGCCAGCCGATCCGACCAACGGCGAGAGGCCGTCCTGCTTGCGCACCGCAACTCCCAGCCCGAAGCCGTAGCCGGGAAGAAGCGGGCTGACGACCGGGATGGTGTTTTTGACATCCGGGCCGAGATGGTCTGCCGTCATGTGCTCGACCATCTTGTGTCCGAGGATGCGCACGCCGTCGAGCGATCCCTTGTTCAACAGCATTTGCGCGAAGCGGATATAATCGCCGGCGGTCGAGGCCGCGCACCCGCCGCCGCACTCGAATTTCAACGGCTTCGTCGAATCGAGCACGGTTTGTGGCCGGCCCGTGTCGGGATCGCTCGGCAGGGCCCTGGCGTAGCGGGCGACCTTGTCAGGGGGAATGAGGAACACCGTTTCCTCCATGCGCAACGGCTTGAACAGCCGCTCCTGCAGGAACTGTCCGAGCGTTTGCTCGCTCAACGCCTCGATGATGAGCCCGAGCACGTCCGTCGATAGGCTGTAGTCCCAGACCGTGCCGGGTTGATAGAGCAGCGGCGCCGTCGCGAGCTTGTTGATGAACTCGCTGCTCGTCATGCTGGTGCCGCTCGACGCCGAGGATAGCGGATACATCTTGTGCACGGAGGTGGTGCCGCGCCCCCCATACGTCAGTCCTGAGGTGTGGCGCAGCAGATCGTGGATCGTCGGCTGCCGATGTGCCGGCGCGGTCTCGATTTCCGCTTGCCGCTCGGTGTCCTCGTTCAACACCGCCACGCGCCGGTCGGCGAGCGGGGGCAGGTGCTTGCCCACCGTGTCTGCCAATAGCAGGCGCGA
>Ga0075428_100001148_pt1 | contig 28287 bp, 16 predicted proteins | sample RhiMetdeltSRZDD2_FD_75291 | JGI IMG/M metagenome (GOLD analysis project Ga0075428, IMG submission 75291) | Populus rhizosphere microbial communities from Tennessee, USA - Rhizosphere MetaG P. deltoides SRZDD2 | ecosystem: Host-associated > Plants > Roots > Rhizosphere > Soil | place: USA... | reverse complement strand
CTCCGCGATCGGGCCGGGCACGTAGGCCGCCTGCTCGAGGAAGCTGCTGTCGTGCGCCTCGAGCATCTTCTGCAGGCGGCGAAGCAACTCCGCATCGCCGGCACACGCTTGCGCGAGATACGCCGCGCGCTCCGCCGGCCTGTCCATGCGGAGACACTCGAAGAACATGGTCTCCAGGGACGAGGGGCTGCTCATGGACCGTTGAGGCGGTGGGACGAGGCGCGTGCGCATTGCACGCGATTGCGACGACGGCGGATGATACTCGCTCGCTGCGCGAGGTGACCCTTGGGCGAGCCGCATCCATGCGCACCTCCGAGCGGATCCCCAATCCGCTCGAGGTGCGCGGCCGGTGCAGGAGTGAGGCCGCCGGTCAGTTCAGTCCGATGCGGTGTTTGATCGCGTTGCTCGACACCGTGACCAGGTTGGGGCCGCCGAGCAGCCCGTCCAGCGCGACGAACTGGGCGTAGATCTCGGTGCCCTCGAAGCCGTGCGGCACCACCAACGGGACCGTGCCGATCGCGGTCGAGGCCGGCAGCACGAACAGCTCCCACAACAACGCCCCCCGTCGTCGTGCTCAGCATGCAGCCCGGCGCGGTGATGCCCGGGAACTGCAGGCCTGGCCGCGTGGCACCGACGTCGACCAGCTGCGCGCCGAGGACCGTGCCCGGCGGCACGTTCACCGCGTTCCAGCTCACCGTCTGGCCGCCGAACATGCGGCCGCCGTACTGCAGGCCGCCGACGACCGGCGCGGCGACGGCGACCTGGCCCATGTTGCCGAAGGCACCCTCGGGCATGGTCGCGAACGGCACCTCCAACGACAGGTCGCGGTTCTGCGGGTTGACCGAGTTGTTGCCGAGGACGCCGCCGATGCGACCGGGCGAGAAACCGGCGATCGTCGCGTGGCAGCCAACCGTCGTCGTAGACGCCGTCGCGTACACCGGCACGTTGCCGTAGCGGAACTGCACGACGCCGGTCGCCTCGAACAGCACCATCTGGAAGGTCCATTGCGTGTGGCCCTGCACGCCGGTGCCACTGACGGTGTTGAACTCGCCAACGTCCCACCAGGTCACGTAGCAGACGTTGTTGCCGGCGCCGCCCGAGGCGTCGGTCTGCACGTGCAGGCCGGCGATTGGGTTGATGCCGACGTTGCGCAGCATGTTGAGGTCCTTCCAGAAGATCGCCAGGCGCGCGCCGGCGTATTGCGGGCCTGTCGCGGCGGGCACCGGGTCGCCGAGCAGGCGCGAGACGACCGCCGCGAAGCCGCTCTCGTGCCAGGCCCCCGCGGCTGCTCTCCGGGGGGCGCAGTCGGCGAGGCGGACCCGTTCAGCCGATCAGGGCCTTGCCCGCGTTGGAAACCACGGCGCCGAGCTGCGTCGCCGCGGCCGCGCGCCGCCCGAGCGCGAGGCACAACCATGCGCCGAGGTAGATCGCGGCGCTGAGCCCGCCGACGAAGGTGAAACCGAACTCCATCGAGAGAGCCAGCGACATCACGCTGGCGACGACGCCGAACACGCCGTTGATGGCCCAGTTCCAGGGCTTGTTGGCGTCGCCGAAATGCAGCATTCCGAGGGGGAAGAACGTGCCGAGCGCGACGCCGAGCGGCACCAGGATCGCGCATGCGATCGCGATGCGCGCCGCCAGCGCGAGGCCGAGGGTCGCCGTGAACACGACCGGCAGCGCCGAGACGACGCCCACGATGGCCAACGGCACGATCCAGCCGCGCCGCACCAGACCGGCAACCCCCAGCACGTTGGCGTTCATCGCCCCGACACCCATGCCGAGCAGCAGCGCGGCGATGATGACCGTGGTCGCGTAGCTCGGGTGACCCAGGTAGAGCACGAAGTGCTGGACCAGCATGTTCTCGAGCAGCATGAACGCGGCGCCGATCGCCGCGAAGAACAGCGACGAGCGCAGCAGCATGCCCCAGGCTACGGGTGGGTGTCCCGCCGCGCGCCGGCCGAGCGCCGAGAACGCGAACGGCAGCAGGAACAGCGCCAGGGCGAGCAGGCTGACGAAGACCATCGCCTGCCGCAGCACGATCATCGCGCCCAGGTTCAAACTGATGGCGGTCTGCTGCAGCGCGTTCTCGTCCATCAGTCCGGGCTTGAACGGCGACACGACGTGGAAGAAGTACGGGCTGTCGTCGGTCGGCGGTGTGACGACGATTCCCCGCGCCGCGAGGACCTCGTTACGCCCTTCGACGACGGCGAGCAGATCGGGATAGGGGGCATTGCCGGGCTGCGGTGGGTAGAGCACGAAGTCGCCGGCATTGCCGGCCTGCGGTGGGTAGTGGATCACGAAGCCACGCTCGTCGCTGATCTGCCGCAGGCGCGCGATGTCGTCGCCGGTGAAGGGCGTCTTCGCGACCAGCACCGTGCCGACGCCACCGGCCCCGACGAGCACGACGTGACGCTCGGGCTGCGTGACTCCGGCCGCGACGAGTGCGGCCCGCGTCAGCAGCAATAGCCGCGGCAGCTCGCCCGACCACCGGCTCGTCGCCAGCACGCCGCGTTCGGTCAGTCGGACGAAATACAGCCGGTAGGCCTCGAGCGTGTACAGGTTGTTCTCGGCCAGAGCGAAGGCGCCGGCGGTGCTCGCCGCCCAGCTGTCGATCAGCGAGATCTGGATGAAGTCGTAGTGGTCCGTCGAGTGGGTGAGGTGGCTGCGCCCTTCGTTGGCGACCGCCCGCACCCCGGGCCGGTGGTAGATGTCCCCCGAGATGTGGCCGAACGTCTCGCTCACCACCGCGATCGTGTGACGATTCAGCTCGATGGCGTCGATGTCAGTGGCACCGGCCCTCAGCGCCGACAGGATGTCGCGGCCGCCGCCGCCGCCGATGATCGCCACGCGACGCGGCGGGCGGAGCTGGTAGCCGACCGACGTGACGTCGTAGTCGAGGTGCGCCAGAGCGCCGAGGTCCCCGTCGAACTTCGTGATCGGCGTTCCGGCGCTGCCGTCCTGCTCGAGCCAGTACTGCACCACTCCTTTGTTGTCCTTCGGGAGTTTGCTGCCGAGCCCCCAGCCGAAGCCTGCTTCGTGCCCCACGAAGAAGAACGGCCTTTCGAAGACGGTCAGCCGGGCCGTCGGCGTCCACTTCTCGAACAGCGGCACCTGGAGCTGCTGGTCGTGTCCCTTCGAATGCGTGACCTGCAGCCACGAAGTCGCCGCGAAGACCGCGACCAGGCCGGCAGCGAGCAAGAGGCCGATTGCGCGCCACACCGCGCCATACAGCATGGCCGCCAGCAGCGGCAGCAGGCCGCAGCCCGCCGCGAGGTGCGGCGTCGGGACCAGGTGCAGCAGCGGGATGATCACGACCGCGCCGAGGCAGGCACCGATCAGGTCGACGCCATACATGCGTTGGATGCCCTCGCCGGTCGCCTTCATCAACAAGAGGCAGATGACCGAGCCGAGCGCCAGCATGGCTGGCAGCACGCAGAGGATGATGACGATCGTCGACCCGGCCCATAGCAGGGCAGTACCGTTCCTGACGACCAGCACGACGGCGAGCGGCACGGTGACGCCGCTGGCGATCAGGGTGAAGGGCAGCCACCGCTGCGGCCGGCGCATCAGGGCGAACCAGACGCCCGGCGCGCCGAGCCCCAGCATGACCATCGAGATGGTCAGGAACGCGAAGTGGTACCAGACGACGGCGCTGAGCACGCGCGTCAGCGCGATCTGGAACACCATGACGCTGCAACTCAGCAGGAAGATCGAGACGTAGTCGCGTCGTTCCGGCCGGGACGGTTCCGCCGGTGGCGTGCTGGCATCGGGCATGGGTGGAAGGACGGTATCACGGCATCCGTCACGGGCAGTGAGCGATTCGCGCCAGCGCACGCGCTCCAGTTCGCCGCGCGCTGCGCGGCGGACATGATCGCGGTGATCTTCCTCGTGCAGGCGGCGATGGCCAGCGACCACTCGCTAGCGATTGGTGCGGCTGCAGTGACGCGGCGGCAGCGCGCGATCAGCGGCCCTTACGCTGCTCGTGTCGTCGCTGACGCGCGGTCCGGAACTGCCGCTCGAGAGCCCTACGCACTCGGCGCTGGAGTTTCCGTTGCGTGCCGTCGATTGTACTACCAGCCCCGACACCCGCGATGCCCGACACGCTCACTGCGCCCGGACTCTCGATCGACCGCCTCTACGCCGACTTCGTCAACCCGCAGTGGGTGCGGCTGCTCGAGGCGCTCGAGCTCGACCGCCGCTTCGTCAAGGCGCAAGGCGCCGAGCTCGTCACCGACGACGGCGAGGTCTACCTCGACCTGCTCGGCGGCTACGGGGTCTACAACGTCGGCCACAACCACCCCGACGTCGCCAGGGCGCTCGTCGACGAGATCACGAGCCTGCGCCCCTCGATGCTGCAGAGTCACATCCCCGCGCTCGCCGGCCAGCTCGCGCAGCGACTCGTTCGCCTCGCAGGCGGGCGCATCGGCAAAGCCTGCTTCATGAACTCGGGCAGCGAGGGCGTCGAGACCGCGGTCAAGTTCGCGCGCACGTTCACGCGCCGCGATCGCGTCCTCGCGGCCGAGGGCGGCTTCCACGGGCTCACGCTCGGCGCTCTCTCGCTGATGAGCAACGAGTGGTGGCGGAGGGGCTTCGGTGCGCTCGTCCCCGGCGTGGGCATCGTGCCGTTCGGCGACCTGCATGCACTCGAGCGCGAGCTGAAGACGCAGCAATACGCCGCCTTCGTCGTCGAGCCGATCCAGGGCGAGAGCGGCGTGCAGCTCCCACCCGAGGGTTACCTCGAGAACGCGTCACGCTTGTGTGACCTCCACGGCACACTGCTCGTGCTCGACGAGGTCCAGACCGGCCTTTTTCGCACCGGCCGCTTCCTGGCCGCGCATCATTTCGGCGTCGAGCCGGACCTCGTCGTGCTGGCCAAGGCGCTGAGCGGCGGCTTCGTGCCGGTGTCCGCCGTGCTGATGCGCGACGACGTGTGCAAGTCCGTCTACTCGTCCGCCGAGCGCAGCTTCGTGCACGCGTCGACGTTCGGCGAGAACGCGCTGTCGATGCGCGCGGGCCTGGCCACGCTGGACGTGCTGGAGAAGGACGGGCTCGGCGAGCGGGGCCTGGAAGTCGGCGAGCGGCTGCGCACGCGCCTGCGCGCCGCCCTGGTCGGCTCGGAAATGGTCAAGGCGGTGCGCGGGCTCGGCATGTTCAACGCGATCGAGTTCGGCGCACCACGCTCGATCACGATGAAGCTGCTGATGGCCGGCTTCGCGCGGCTGCACCCGGGGTTGTTCGGCCAGATGTGCGTGCGCTCGCTGTTCCTCGACTCGCGGATCCTGACCCAGATGGCGGGCCACAACTTCCTCGCGTTGAAGGTGCTGCTGCCGCTCGTCGTCACCGAGCCGCAGATCGACCGCGCCGTCGCCGGCGCGGCCACGCTCGTCGACACCATGAAGAACGAGAAGGTCGCGTTCTGGGGTCAGGGCATGAAGATCGGTGCCAGGCTGCTCGGCGGCTGAGGCGGGCCGCGAAGGGAGGGCGAACCAATCCGCCCGCCGGCGCGCGCCGGTCGGCACCCGCGGCGCGCGAATGCCGCGAAAAACCATCGGCGCGTGAGGGGAACGGGGCGCTTTCGGCGCACGGACGGGCGTGCGGCTTGGGCGATCGTCTGCTCGCCCGCCACCGCCTCTTCGCCAACCACGCAGACCGTTCCGAACCGCATGCTCCGCTCCTTCACCCGTCCTCTCACGCTCGTCTTGTCGCTCGCCGTCGCGTGCCCCGCGCCGGCGCAATCGACACCGTCAGGCCACATCGACCCGAACACGTGGGTCATGGCACCGCTCGGCACGTTCGGCAACGTTGCGTACGTGCGCTACGAAGCGATGTTCGACGGCGTGACCGCCAACAATCGCCCGTTCCGCGTGCCGTGCCAGATCATCGCGCCGGCGCAGCCTGCGCAGGGCTCCGGTCTGTTGTTGTTCGACTGGCTCGTGCCGAGCACGATCCCCACTGCCGTTGGCCAGGAGCAGGCCGATGCGCGCTACATCCTGACCGACGAGTTCTTGTTCGGCCGCGGCCTCGCATACGCGACCGTGCGCTGCCAGGCGGAGGCCATCGGCACCAGCTCGGGCAGCGCGGACCCGACGCGGCCGTGGTCCGACGGTCTGCTCGACACGTCGTCCGAGTTCATCGTGTCGGCGGGCGACGAGTTCGACATCGTCGTGAGCTACCTCGCGGCGCTGCGCACGGAGCCCCTCGCGCTACAGGCGCTCGGCGACGTCCAACGGCGCGCCGCGTTCAGCTACTCGGCGGGCGGCTACCGCCTGCGCGGGCTGCTGCGCAAGCAAGAGGGCATCGGCCAGTTCGACTTCTCGCTCGTCGGCGGTACCGGCAACGGCTACGCGCACCCCAAGGGCAATGGCATCGCGTTCGTGGGCGCCGAGCGCGCACCGCTGGCCGGCGCCGGGCTCGAGATCGACTTCCAGTCGGAGACCGACGTCGTGGTCCTCGGCGCGCACAAGACCCGGCACGAAGAACCCAACTACCGCGACTACCAGTTCGCAGGTGCCTCGCACCTGCGCGCGCGCGATGCCTTCGAGTTCGGGCTCGAGGACCCGGAGACCGCGAATCCGGCGGACTGGGTCGCGTTCGTGCGCGCCCTCTTCGTCGCCGGCGACAACTGGTGCGACGGGATCCAGCCGCCTCCGAGCATCTGGCTCGGCGCGCCGAACGATCCGCAGATCGCGCGCGACCAGAACGGCAACGCGCTCGTGACGTATGTCGGCGGCCTTCCCTACGGCGGCACCGGCTACCGCCTGCCCGCCGTCGCGGTCGGCGAGAACCGCTACATCCCGTTCGATCCGAGCTACAACGTCGGGCCGTTCCTCGGCTGGTTGCGCGCGCTCTCCGGCTCGCACGTCGACCTCACGGGCAACTTCCAGAGCCACGCCGGCTACGTCGCGGAGATCACGCTGCACGCCCTGGGGCTGCAGGGGCTCGGCTACCTTCTGCAAGCGGACGCCGACGCGATCATCCTGCAGGCGACGTTGTCGGGCATCGGCAACTGACCGCGGGCCCGCGTTGCCGGCACAAGCCACGAGTCGCGCGTCGCGCAGCGCGACCCGGTCCGTCGAGCGGGTGCCAGCATCGCTTCGACTCGCGCCGTTTCGGCACCGGTTGGAGGGCGCCGATTGCCGATGCAGTAGCGAAGCCATGAAGACCGCCACCAAGAAGACCGTCCGGAAGAGCGCGAAGAATGCGACCCCGCGCAAGGTCAGCGCGCGGCCCGCCGCGAAGCCGCGCACCGCGAGCAAGAAGACCGCCGCGCGCAGCGGCCACCTGGTCGTCGACGCCACCAACGTGATCTGCGGCGCGCAAGATCGCAGCCGCTTCGACCTGCTGCTGAGTCTGGTCGTCGCCGCCGCCGCCGAGGGCACCGACGTGCTCTGCATCTTCGACGCGACGACGCCGCACCGGCTGCAGACCAGCCCCGAGCGCGATCTCTACCGGTGGCTGCTGACGGAGAAGGCGCGCCACTTCGTGCAGTGCCCGGGCCGCACCGAGGCCGACCTGCTGATCCTCGCCGAGGCCGAGCGCATGAACTGTCCGGTCGTGTCCAACGACTTCTTCCGCGACCGCGAGGAGCGCTACCCGTGGGTGCGCGACAAGGGCCGCGTGCTGCGCCATCAGCCGATCCGCGACGTGCTCTACCTCTGTGACCGCGCGCTGCCGGTCGAGAGCGACCTCGGCGAACTGCGGCGGCAGCTCGAGCAGTTGTTCGCGTAGCGAGCGGCGCAGGACGCTGCCGCGCCGGCCAGATGCGACGACGACGGGCTCAGCGATAGCCGCGGGCCTGCAGCGCGAACAGCTGCGCGTAGAGGCCGCCCTTTCTGACGAGCTCGTCGTGCGAGCCGAGCTCGACGATCTTGCCTTGGTCGAGCACTGCGATGCGATCGGCCATGCGCACCGTGGAGAAGCGGTGCGAGATGAGGAACGCGATCTTGTCGGCGGCGAGGGTGCGCAGCTGCTCGAACAGCTCCGCCTCGGCGCGCGCGTCGATCGCGGCGGAGGGCTCGTCGAGGATCAGCACCTCGGCGCGTTCGCGCATGAACGCGCGCGCGAGGGCGAGCTTCTGCCACTGTCCACCCGACAGCTCCTGCCCCTCCTCGAACCAGCCGCCCAGCATCGCGTCGTAGCCGCCCTTCAGCTTCTGCACGACACCCAAAGCACCACCCTTCTGCGCAGCGCGCTCGACGAGCGGCATGTCGTCGAGGTGCGCGGTGTCGCCGACGCCGATGTTCTCCTTCACGATCAGCTGGTAGCGCACGAAGTCCTGGAACACCGCCGAGAAGCGCGCGCGCAGCTCGCTCGGCTCGAGGTCGCGGATGTCGACGCCGCCGTACAGGATCTCGCCCGACGTCGGCTCGTACAGTCGCAGCAGCAGCTTCACGAGCGTCGTCTTGCCCGAACCGTTCTCGCCGACGAGCGCGATCTTCTCCCCCGCTTTCACGTCGAGCGAGACGTCGTCGAGCACGACGGTGTCGGTGCCCGGATACTTGAACGTCACGTGGCGCAGCTCGAGCGACGGCGTCTTGGCCTCGATGCGCGCGGGTGGGGAGATGCGCGGGCGCTCGCCGCTCGCGTCGGTGTCGAGATACGCGAACAGGTTCGCCATGTAGAGCGCGTCCTCGTAGATCGAGCCGAGCGCGGTGAGCGCCGACGAGAACGCGGTCTGTCCTTGGCGGAAGACGGTGAGATACAGCGTGACGTCGCCGAGCGTGAGCGTGCCGAGCGACGCGGTGTCGGCGACCCACGCGTAGCATCCGTAGAACGCGGCGACGGACACGAGGCCGAGCACGGTGCCCCACGCGGCCTTCTGGCGCGCGAGCTTGAGATCCTCGGCGACGACCTGGTCGAACAGCGCGAAGTAGCGGCCGAGCACGAGCGGCCCGAGGCGAAACAGCTTCACCTCCTTCACGGTGCTGTCGCGCGTGAGGATCCATTCGAGATAGTTGAGGCGGCGGTGTTCGGGCGCGCGCCACGACAGGAGGCGATAGCCGCGCGTGGCGAAGCGCACCTCGGCGACGAACGAGGGGACCGACGCACCCGCGAGCACCGCGATGGACCACGGCGCGAGGTGGATCAGCAGCGCGCCGTACGTCAGGAGCGTGAGCGAGTGCTGCACCACGCCGAACACCTGCGTGACGAGGTGGAGCGGGCGCACGTCGGCCTCGCGACGCGCGTTCTGCATCTTGTCGTAGAGCGCGCTGTCCTCGAAGTGCCGTACCTCCAGCTCGAGCGCCTTGGCGAGTACCTCCTTCGCGAGGTCGCGTTTCAGCTCCTGGCCGATGCGTGTGCTCACGAGCGCGCTCAGGCGCGCGAGCGCGGTCTGTGCGACGACGAAGGCAAATTCGATCGCGACATACTCGAGCACGCGTTCGCGATCCGCCGCGTCGTGCGTGGCGACCGCGTGCACGATGCCGTCGATGATGAGCTTGGCGACCCACGCGATGCCCGCGGGCACCAGCGCCTGCACGAGGGTGATGAGCGCGAGCACCACGGTGAGGAACGCGGCGGCGCGCCACAACAGGCGGAACGTGCGCGGCACGTGGCGGAACATCGTGACGGCGTTCGCGAGGCGCGCGCGCCACGGCAGCTTCGCCTTCGCGTCGTCGTTGGGGAGCGGGCGCATCGACGCCCGTTGTAGCGTGCGTGACGGCGCGCGCCACGTCGCCACCGGTGCGCGACGCGAGGCGCACCGGCTGCGGCCAACGCGGCGGCTCGTCGTCAGCGCGCGACCGGCCTGCCGCGGGCGTCGCGCTCTTCGGGTGCGGGCAACCCGAGTCCGGCGATCTGCTCGAGGATCGTCTTGCGATCGCCGACGAGTACGAGCACGCCGTGATCGAGGTCGAGGTCGGCGCGGCTCGCAGCGTTGATCGCGGCAGCGTCGACCGTCGCGAGCGTCTTCAGGTCGCGCGCGAGCTGGTCGAGCGGCAGGCCGTTGACGATCGGCTCGATCACCGAGCCGATGACCCCGCCGAGGCTCTCGAACGACTGGGCGACCTGCGCCTGCACGGTGCGCTGGATCTTCGTGACCTCTTCGGCCGTGACGTCGCCGCTGCTGCCACGCAGCCGCGCGAGCTCGGCGAGCAGTTCCTTCAGCGCCGGCCCGGTCACCTCCGTCTGCACGTTGGTGCGTGCGCTGAACCAGCCGGCCCATGGGCCGAGAGCGAACGACGATCCGGCGCCATACGCGTAGCCGTGCCGCTCGCGCAGGTTCATGTTGAGGCGCGACGTGAACGTGCCGCCGAGCACCTGGCTCAGTACTTCGAGGCGCATGCGCGCGGGATCGCCGTAGGTCGGCGCCGGCAGCACCAGCACGATCGCCGTCTGCGGCGCGGACGGCCGGTCGACGACGACGACGCGCAGCGGTGCTTTCTCACGCGCCGCGCGCGGCCGTGGCGGCGACTGGATGTCGGGGTTCGCGGCCCACGTGCCGAACTCCTGTTCGAGTGCTTTGCGCGCCGCGTCGGCGGTCACGTCGCCCGCGACGAGCAGCACCGCCCTTGTCGGCGTGAAGAGCGTGCGATGGCACGACGCGACCTGCGCGAGCGTGACCTTCTCGACCGTGTCGACGGTGCCGCCCACGGGCCAGCCATACGGGTCCTGCTCGCCGAAGAACACGCGCGACGCGACGACACCGGCGACGCTGCCCGGCTGCTCCTCGGCCGCGCGCAGGTTCGAGAGCCGCACGCGCTGGCAGCGCTCGAACGCGGCGTCCTGCAGACGCGGCCGCGCCACCGCCTCGAACATGAGGTGCAGCGCCTTCGGCCAGTTGCGCGCGAGCACCGACAAGCTCGCGTTGGCCGACTCGTGATCGACCCACGGGCGGAACGACGCGCCGAGCGTTTCGAGCGCCGCGGCGAACTGCGCCGCGTCGAGATCGCCCGCACCCTCGACCATCATGTCGGCGACCAGCGCCGCCATGCCGCACGTCGGCGGCTCGACGAGCGGCGCCGGCGAGCACACGAGCAGCCGCGTCGCCACGAGCGGCAGCTCGGGGCGGTGCCAGTGCAGCACGCGCATGCCGTTCTCGAGCTGGAGCTCGGTCGGCCGCGCGGGTTCGAACGCGCGCGTCGCGAAGTCCGCCGGCCGCTCGTCGCGCGCCGACCCCGCGCGCTCGCCTTCGGTCGGCAGCACCCGCACGATCGCGCGGCGCTGCGGATCGAGCACGTTGCGCGCCGCGTCGCGCACGGCGTCGGGCGTCACCGCGCGGAAGCGCTGCAGGGCGCGCGCGAACGAGTCGGGCTCGCCCCACAAGAACTCGTAGCGATTGAGCTGGTCGGCGACACGCCCGAGGTCCTGCAGCGCCGTCACCTGCGCGACCTCGCGGCCCGTCTTGCGCCGATCGAGCTCGGCGGTGTCGATGCCGTCCGTGCGCACGCGCTCGAGCTCCTCGTCGACGAGCGCTTCGATGCGGTCGAGATCCGCGCCCGCCACGCCGTAGACCTCGATCTCGAACAGCGAGCCGAGCGACAGGCCGTCGAGATACGCGTTGACCTCGGTCGCGATCTTCTCCTTCTCGACGAGCCGCCGATACAGACGGCTGTCGTTGCCCGACGAGAGCACCTCGCCGAGCAGCTCGAGCTCGGCGGTGCCCGGCGTCGCGTTCGCGGGCGCGTGCCAGGCCATCCTCACGAGCGGCATGTGCACGCGGTCGAGGATCGTCGCGCGTTCGACGCGTTCGAGACGAGGTTGCTGCACTACACGGCGCGGCGGCGGCGGTGCTGGGGGCAGCGTGCCGTAGAGCCGTTCGACGAGCGGCTTGACCGCCGCCGGATCGAAGTCGCCCGCGATCACGAGGCTCGCGTTGCACGGCACGTAGAAGTTCGCGAAGAAGTCGCGCACGTCGTCGACCGTCGCGGCCTCGATGTCCGCGTGGGTGCCGAACGTCGTGTCGCGGTATGGATGGCCCGGCGGGAACACGAGCCGGAAGACCTCGCGCTGCACGCGGCCGTATGGCGCATTGTCCTCCATCTGCCGCATCTCGTTGCGCACGATCTCGCGCTGCCGGTCGAGCTTCGCCTGGTCCATCGTGCGACCGACGTCCTCGAGGCGCTCGGCGTCGAGCCACAGCAGCGTCGGCAGCATCGACGACGGTCCCATCGAGTAGTAGTTGGTGCGGTCTTCGGTCGTCGACGCGTTGTTCGACCCGCCCGCGCCTTCCATGATCACGTCGAACTGGTTGCCGGGCACGCGGTCGGTGCCCATGAACATCAGGTGCTCGAACAGGTGCGCAAAGCCGCTGCGGCGGGGCGGCTCGTCCTTCGCGCCGACTCGGAACCAAGTGTTGATCACGACGCGCGGCACCTTGTGATCGACGTGCAGGATCACGGTGAGGCCGTTGGTCAGTTTGTACTTCTCGCACGCTACGGACTGCGCGGCGAGCGGAACGGAAGCGGCCGAGAGCGCGAACGCGAGCGCGGCGGCGGGAACGTGGAAAGCGGGTCTGGACATCGGAACGCGGGCGGCAGGTTGGATCGGGGTTGGCGCGCGCACGCGCACCGGCGAGGGATCGTGCCCGGCGGCGGCGCCGCCGTCGACCGCGCACCGGCTCGAACGTGGCGCCGCGGCCCGTCGCGCAGAATCGACGGTCCACCGGGGTCTTCCGAGGGCGTTGACACGAGTGCCGACGAGGGAGATCGTGCTGGCGTCGATTCCGCCAGGTCCGGAACTGCAGCCTGAAAGTCCTACGCACTCGAGCGCGCGGCAGAGCGCTCGAAACTCTCGCCTTCCGAACGTGGCCAACGACCCGTCCACGCGCGCCCAACGAGACGCCTCCAGCGGCGCGGAACGGTTCGTAGCGCCGACTATCGACCGGGGCGGCGTTGCGCTCGCGCTCGCGACCGGGCTCGTCTACGGCGCGACGCGCGCGACCGAGTTGACTGGCGACTCGCTCCACTACGCGACCGCGATTCGCGACGGGGTGGGCCTCGTCAACCCGCATCACCTGCTGTTCGGACCCATCGTGCACTCGATGCGGTTCGCAACCGGGCTCGATGCAGTGACCGCGGCTCAGCTCCACAACTTGCTCTCGACAGTCGTCGCACTGCTCGCCGCACGGCGTCTCTTCTCCATCCTGCTTGCGAATCACGGCGCGGCGAACTGGAGCACGGCGGCCATCGCGACCGCGGCCGGCTTCGCTGGCTATGCGACCCAGGTCGAGGTCTACGTGCCGTCGCTCGCGTGCACCTTGACGGCTCTCGCGCTGCTCGCGGGACACGGCGGCGAGCGTCCGCGGGCCATGCGGATCATTGGTGCCGGCCTCGCGCTCGCTTTGGCGATCCTCTACTACCAGGGCGCGGTGCTCGTCGTGCTGGCACTGCCGTTCGTGCCCGTCGCGTCGCGGACTCGTGCCGAAGGAACCGCCGTGCGCATGGCGGTCCTGGTCATCGGCGGGACGGCAAACGTCGCGGTGTACGGCGCCGCGTTCGCGGCGATGCCGGCGAATGCCGATGGCAGCTTCCTCCACTTCTGCCTGCAGTACGCGCAGCTCGGCCGACCAAACTGGGGCAGCTTCGCCAACGTGGATGCGAAGGGGCTGCATCTGCTCGCGGACAGCCAGCTGCGTTGCCTCGTACATCTGCCGGGCAACGAGTTCACGGTCCAGTCGTACGTGGGCAGCGTTCTGTTCACCGCCGCGATGGCGTGCGTCGCCTGGAGGCTGGTGCGCATCGGCCGCGCCGACCAGCGCTGCCGCGCGGCGCTGCGGTTCCTCGCGGCGTGGTTGATGCCCACCTGGGCGTTCACGCTCTGGTGGCTGCCGCGCGAAGAGGAGTATCTCGTCGCTGCGCTCCCGCCGCTGCTCGGGGCCGTCGCGATGGCCCTCGTCGCGAGGCCCGTGCCCGACGCGGCGCATCCGGCCGGCGGCGAGCGGCGCGCCGCGGTGCCGCGCGTGGCGTGGCTTGCGCTGGCGGCGATGGCAGCGTGGAACCTCGGCACGGCGATCGTGCCGCGCCACCGGGACGCAGGCCCGGACGCCCTGATCGCCGCCGAGCTCGCGCGCGCAGCGGACGAACGGACCATCGTGCTGTGCACCTATCCGGTGTTCGGCAACCATCGACTCCGCGAGCACCGCGGCCGGCCCGTGCTCGTCGACGATCCGTTCATGGCGCTCTACGAGAACCGGGCGCCGGGCATCGCGATCGCGACGGCGTGGCGCGTCCTCGTGCCGCTGTCGCTGATCGAACCCGAGACCAGGACCTGGTGGTTCTCGGCGCTCACCGACCGGGACGGCTGGCTCCGCGTCGTCGGCTGGGTCTGCTGCTTCGACCCCGGCGGCGCCGGAACGGCTCCGTCCTACGGGACACTCAGCTGTGTCGACTCGCCGGGCGGTCCGCTCCTGCGCGTCGAGCCCGGCGCCCGCCGGGCCGGCGATTTCGCGGCGCTGCTCGGCGAGCTCGATCGACTCGATCCTCGGCGCACATCGCGCTTCACGAGGCTCTCGCGTTGACCGTGCCCGACTCGACCGACGTGTGCACTGGCCAGGCATCGGGGCGCACGCTGACCGGGCCCGCGCAGCCGTCGCATCGTCAGCGCGGATCGAGCACCGGCAGTGCGAGCACCGTAGCGACCACCGGATCGTCTTCCTTCATCGCCGCGCCGAAGCCGGTGCACGCACCGTCGTGTCGCTGCCGCGCCGCGACGAGCGCGCGCAGCGCGGGGCCGACGTGCCCGGTCGTCGGGCGTTGCAGCGTGCGCCACGTGCTCAGCAGCGCACCCGCCCAGTAGAGCCGCAGCGACGGCTCGAGCTCGGACAGCAGACCCGGCACGGTGTCGCCGGTACGATCGTCGAGCCAGGCGACGGCGGCGCGCACCCGCGTCGAGTCGGGGTCGTGGCCGCACGCGATCAGCGCGCGCACGCCGTCGGCGGTCGCCGGGCCGTAGCTGCGCGGACTGCCGGCCGCGTCGGCGCCGCCCTTGCCGCCGAGTACGCCGCCGCCGGGGCAGCCGTGGAACCCGCCGTCGCCGCCGTCCTCGGGCAGTCGCTGGCAGCGCTCGACGAACGACCGCGCGTCGGCGAGCAGCGGGTCGGTCGTGGCGACCCCGGCCGCGCGCAGCGCCTCGACGGCCGCGGTCGTGACCGACAGCGTCACGAGGTCGGCGCCGGCCGGCTGCCGCGGTGGGCCGTCGCCGAGGCCGAAACCGCCGAACACCGTATCGGTCCGCTGCCAGCTGTTCGCGCACGAGAACTGCAGTGTGCGCAGCTGCGCGATGCGCTTCGCCGCGGCCGCCTGCCAGCCGGTTGGCTGCAGCAGCGCGAGCGCGTGCAGGTGGTGCGCGGCCGTGTAACACGGGTAGTCGAGGGCCGCATCGCGCCGCGCGTCGATCGGCAGCGCGAGCGCCTGCAGCGCCCGGTCGATCGCCGCCGCGTGGCCGGTACGATCCGCGGCGGACAGGCGGGCGGTCGCGAGCAGCACGGCGGCGGTCAGCGACTCGCCGCGGCGCAGCGTGCCGTAGACGTCGGAGTGCACGAGACCGTCCGGTCCCTGCTGCGCCCAGAGGTAACCGAGTGCCTGCTCGACCGCCGTCTCGGGTGCGCCGGCACCGCAGGCGCCCGCGCACAGCAGCAGCAGCACGCCGCGGCGCCTCGCGACTTGCGTCATCGTTCGCACATCGGCACGAGCTTGTCGGGCACGAGCAGCGTCATCACCGAACACGCCGTGCAGAACACGCGGTCGGTGATGCAGTGGTGCCCCTGCCAGCTGCCGTCGCGGTTCTGCGAGCGCTGCAGGCCGCTCGTGATCACCGGGTACCACCTGGCGTAGTGCTCGTCGCGCTCGATGAACAACGCCTGCGTCGCGAACAGCGCGCCGAGGAACTCTTCGCCGCCGGTACGGCCGCCGACGTCCTGGTCGAACTGCATGCGCGAGATCACGTCCGCGGCGCGGCGCACGTCCGTCCGCGCACCGAGGCCCTCGCCGTGCAGCACGCGCACGGCGCCCGCCTGCGTGACGAAGCGCTCGGCGCGGCCCCACTTCGCCTCGCGGAACACGCCGCTCGTGGGCTCGAAGCAGTCTTCGAGCAGGTAGCGCACGGCTTTCTGCGGCGACGCCGCTTCGATCGTTATGCCGGCGCCGCTCGCCTGCTTCAGCGCGAGCCACGCGCAGATCGTCGTCAGCATCGGCTCGTAGCTCGTCTCCCACTCGCCGTTCGGCTTCTGCAGTGCGGCGATCGTGCGGACCATCGACGACAGTTCCTGCTGGCGGACCTGGTCCTCGTGCACGTCGAGGCCGAGCGCGAGCGATTGCGCGTAGAGCAGCGTGACGAAGTAGAGGTCGGCGTTGACGCCGAGTTTGGTCTGCAGCAGCGTGCCGCGGTCGAGTGGGCTCTGCGCGTTGAATCGCTGCGTGCGTAGCGCCAGCCAGTCGAAGCCGCGCCGTACGGCGTTACAGTGCGGGCCACGCGTCGGCGTGCTGCCGTGTGACATCAGGCAGAGCGTCGCGACGCTCGTGTTGCCGACTTCGCCGTTCGCGCCGGGCTCGCGTCCCCACGAGCCGTCGTTGTTCTGGGCGCGCAGCAGCCAGCCGAGTCCGAGCTCGGCGCTCGCGCGCGCTTCCTTGGAGACCGGGTCGCACACCGGGGCCAGTGCCGGTGCGGTGAACAATGCCGCGACCAGTGCCAACCACGATCGGCTGCACGTGCTGGGCATGCCTCACCTCTGCATCGATGCGGTGTTGCGCGCGGGGGGTGGCGCACGCGCCGGCAGTCTACCCGCCGCGGGCACCGCCGGGGCCGCACTCGGGTGAGTGCCCGAGGCACGGCTCGGCAGCGTCGCTAAGATCTCGCGCCATGTTGCGACGCCTGCACAGGACGGCGCGCCTGCGTGTGCTCGAGCCCCTGACCTACGGGGCGGCGCGCGCCCGGGCCGGCGTGCGGTACAAGGTCAGTGGAGGGCCGGCGCCGCGGTCGTTCCTGCTCGTGACCGACAACGGGAACGTCACGAGCGAGCAGCAGTGGGCACCGCTGCGGCGGTGGCGGTCGAAGTTCCGGCAGGAGCTCGGGCTCGTCTTCCGCTGGATGGACCTGGCAGTCGCCCAGCAGCTGTCGAGCGCGGCGCTGTCCCGCTGGTCCGTCGTGGGGCTGAAGCTCTCGTGGCAGAAGACACGCGTCGAGGCGGTGGCCGCGACGCGCTCGCTGCGCGAGCGGCTCGACGGCACCACGACCCGCCTCGTGTACTTCGACGGCGACGACGACCTGTGCGTGCAGTGGCCCGAAGTGCTGAAGCTCTGCGACCTGTATGTGAAGAAGCAGGTCTTCGCCGACCCGAGCGGCTACCTCGTCACCTACACGGGCAAGTGCAACCTCACCGACTACGTCGCGCGCACGTTCGGCGAGTCGTTCGCGGACAACCACATCCCCGCGTCCGGGCTCCTCCAGCTGCCCGACCTCGGCAAGCTCTTCCTCGATTGGAACCTCGCCCTCGGCGACACGATCGTGGACATGGACCAGCGCCTGCGCCGCGCCGTGCCGCTCGCCAAGGACGTCGACATCGTTTGCCGCGCCGCGATCCCGCAGAGCTGGCTGCGGCACCTGCGCCAGGGCGTGCTCGGCCACCTGCAGACGCTGGCCAGGACCTACCGCGTGATCGCGCCCGACCGCGCGGTGACCAAGTCCGAGTACGAGGCCGAGATGCGGCGCAGCCGGATCTGCGTCAGTCCCTTCGGCTACGGCGAGCTGTGCTGGCGCGACTTCGAGGCGATCCTGTGCGGCTGCCTGCTCGTGAAGCCCGACATGAGCCACGTGCGCACGCGCCCCGACCTGTTCGAGGCGGGGGTCACGTATGTGCCCGTGCGCTGGGACTACAGCGACCTCGCGGAGGTGTGCGCGCGCTACCTGGCCGACGAGAACGCCCGCCGCGCGATCGCCGACCGCGCGCTCGTGCGCCTGCGCGCGCAGCTCGAGCCGGGCTGGTGCGTCGGCGTGTATCGCGAGCTGATGGACCGACTGGCGTAGCGCGCCCTTCCTTCACTTCGACGGCAGCTGCACGACGACGGCCTGTTCGCTCGCGCCGGTGGGGGCGGCCGTGAATGCCGTCGTCGCCGAGCGGCCGTCGGAATGGCGCGCATCGAGCACGCATGGCCCGGGCGGCACGCGGAAACGCAGGCGCGACCGTCCGTCGGGTTGACGCACGCGGAAGTCGAGGATGCCCGCGCCAACGACGTTGCCCGCGGCGTCGCGCGCGACAGTGCGCAGCGTCTCGCCGGGCCGCGGCGACGGCATCACCTGGAACTCGACGGCGATCGGCACGGACGGTGCGAGCACGAGCTCGGCGTGCGTGGTCTTGCCGGCGTGCACCGTGAACGACACCGCACCCGCGAGGTCGCCGACCTGCGTCATCGCCGTGTAGCCGCCGCACGTCAGCTCGCCGGCGACCCGCCTGCCTTCCGGCGACTTCACGTACGTTTCCGTGCCGTCGTCGCGAACGAACATCACGAGGCCACCCGAGGGCACATCGGCGCCGCGCAGCACGAGCTCGACGCGACCGGGCGGCAACAGCACGACGTCGGGGAGCACGCGATTCTCGCCGGCGGACACCCCGACGGGCGGCAGCCGCACGCTGCCGAACGGGTGCCCGTCGACCGACAACCACCACGTGCCGGCAGGCAGCGTGTCGCAGACGAACGTACCGTCGAGGCTCGCTTCGACGCGCGTCGCGAACGACGTCGCCGCGTTCATGACGCTGACCGCCTTCGGTAGCCCGTTGCCGCGCTCGTCGACGATTCGCCCGCGGATCGTCGCACTCGGCACTTCGGCGTCCGTCAGTCGAAGCACGAGGTCCGTCTCGTCGACGGCGACGCCGTTCCGCTGCGCGATGCCCATGCCGCGCAGCGACACGACGAGATCGACGCTCGCGCCGCGCATGCCGGCGAGAGTGAAGCGTCCGGAGGCGTCGGTCGTCGCGCTCTCCACCTGCGCCCCGTCCCCGAACGTGCCGATCTCGTAGCCAGCAATGGGTGCGCCCGCCGGGCCGACGAGCGTGCCGGCGAGCTGGCGCGTACCGAGCACCGGGTTCCAGGTCGCGACACGTCCCGCTTCCAGCTGCAGCGTCGCCAGCGCGTGTGCCGGACCCAGTTTGGCGAGGATCTGCACCGCGCCCGCTGACACGTGCTCGAGCCGGAAGTCGCCGGCCTCATCACTCTGTGTGCGCACGGAACCGAACTGGTCCCAGTCGCCCACGCTGACCGACGCCTTCGCAACAGGCCGTTGCTTGTCGTCGCGGACGGTGCCTTCGATCGTCGCAGCGCGCGGCAGCATGAGCACGACGTCACTCGTCCGGCCGATCGCGACGTCGACCTGCTGCAGGACGCTGGCGTGACCGTCGGCCCACGCGCGGACCCCCGTGCTGCCACCGGCGACTCCGTCTGCGAAGAAGGCGCCGTTCGCGTCCGTGCGCAGCGCTTCCGGCGTTGGCTGAAGGTAGCGCTCGCGGATCGTGCCTCCGGGAACGACGTGGCCGCCCTGCTGTCCGACCTCGACGATTGCGCCGGCGATCGGCGCACCGTCGGTCCGCAGCACGCGCCCGCGGACCGCACCGCCGAGCGACGACAGCCGCAGCGTCACGTCGGACGTCGGGACGGGCCACAGGTAGCGCAGCCGCGACGGTGCCCAGCCGGCCTTGCGTGCGCCGACGTAGTGATCGTCGCGCAACGGAAGCTCGAACCGGCCGTTCGCGTCGCTACGCGCCATCTCGAAGCCGCGTGCCCAGGTCGCGCGGTCGGAGAGCCACAATCGCGCGTCGGGCACTGGACGATCGTCGCCGTCGACGACGATGCCGCGGACGAAGGCGTCGCGGCGGACGCGGAGGTCGATCGTGGTCACCGAGCCGGCGGCGAGCTCGCAGAAGTGCGCGTCGCTGTACGGCGAGGCGACGGCGTAGGAGGCGGGCTGGATGCCGCGCACGACGACGCTGCCGTCGTCGCCGGTCAGGCCGTCGCGCTCGAACACCCGCACCCGCGGCCGCTGCGGCATCACCAACACGCCGATGCCCGTCGCCGGTGAACCGTCGTGTTGCCACGTCGCGCGGACGACCAGCGTCGCGGTGTCCGCGTCGGGTGCGAGGTCGTTCGCGGCAACGACCGCGCGCAGCGTTGCGGGTGCCGGCGGCTCGGCACCATGGTCGGCCGGCGGCTGCGCCGCGGTGCCGGCGACCGCCAGCTGCGGCGCTTCGGCACGAACCGGTGCGGCGTCGTTCGAGTCCACGAGTGCCCACGTGCCGCCGCCGAGCAGCAGCACGAGAGCGGGAACCACTACGGCGATCTTCTTCCCCATCAGCAAACCTCCGAACGTGAACGCTGTTGCCGTTGCGCCGCCGGGCACGACGGCCGCTCGCACCGTCGCGAGCGACGACGCGGTCGCGCTCGCGGACAGCGCGAGGCCCGCGGCGAAGCCGGCGGGCAGCTGCCGCCGCAGCAGATCCAGCGCGCGGACGAGTTGCGTACGCACGGTGCCGGCGGGCCGGCCGAGCCGCGCGGCGATCTCCTTCGCGTTCAGCCCTTCGCCGAGGTGCAGGTCGAGCACCTCCGCGTATGGCGAGCCGAGCTCGCTGCGCAGCCGCGCGACGGTCGCCGCGAACTCCGCGTCGGCAGCCGCGTGCGCGGGATCGCGTTCGCCGGCGCGCTCACCGGTCGGCGCGACGCGCCGCTGCCGCTGCTCGTGCAACTTCTTCGCGTGGTTGCCGACGATGCCGCACAGCCACGGCAGCGCGCGCCTCGTCGCGTCGAACGCGCCGCGTGTCTCGATCACCGTGACGAACGTGCGCTGCAGCACGTCCTCGGCGTCCGCGCGGTTGCCGCACAGCCATCCCGCGACCCGCAGCAGCTCGGGCGCCGTGCGATCGAACAGCTTGCCGAGTGCACGCGGATTACCGGTGCGCTGGTAGCGTGCGAGCAGGCGGTCGGGTGCGGCGAGGGCGAACGACATGGTGCACCGCCTTCCGGCGAGCGTGGCCCTGTGCGACACGCCGTGCGGAAGAATCTCACGAATCATCCCGTACGCACGCGCCGCTTGCGATCCGCGGCGCCCCGTTCGCTTCCGGCATGGGCCGCGCCGGTGCCCTGCATCCGAGCCGCCGTGCGAGGTCGAAGCAGGCCGCACCTACGCGTTGGGCCTTGCGCGCGTAATCACTGGCGGAGACGGTGGGAAGGGTTGAGGACCGGCGCGATCCAATGCCAAGGCGCACGAAGAGTCCCGGTGCGCAGGGAATCCAGGAATCTTCGCGGTTGTCCGCAGAGTGAAGCTGGCCCCACCAGTCTCAGCGCCCGTGCCGCACCGAGAATCGAAGGATCCTCTGCGCCAGGAGCCGGCTCGCGCGCCTTGCGCATGCCGTCGATCCCGGTACGCCCCAGGGTGGGATCGACGCGAACCCTGCACGCTCAAGGAAACCATGTTCCGACTCGTAGACGCGTCGTTCCTCTCGCGGCTGCTGATCGTCGCCGCGCTCTCCCTGTCCGGGTTGCGCGCCCAGATCCCGACTCCGATCGCCTACGGCGACTACCGGTCCGGGACCATCAGCGCGGCGGGACAGGTGGCCAGGTTCTCCTTCGTCGGCGCCGCTGGCGACGTGCTGAGGGTGTCGTTCGGGAGCGAGTACTACGGCTACCCGACCAGCCAGTACATTCATCGACTTGACGTTCGCCTGGGCGCCGCTCCAGTCGGCGGTCCCATCGACGGGATCGGGACCCTCACGCAAGCGCTCACGAGCAGTGGCACCTATCTCATCGAAGTCCGCGCGAGGAACAACCAGTGGACCGGTTGGTACGGCTTCCGGTTGGACAAGTTGAACCCGTCCGGTGGCGACAAGACCGCTTTCTATTGGAACAACCAGGGCAGCATTGCCCAGGCCGGCACCTTCGAGACGTACACCATCTGGGCTGATGCCAACAGCGTTGCAGCTCTCCACTTCACCAGCGAGTGGTGGGGCTACCCGTACAACCTGTACATCCACTACGCGGAGGTCCTCGACGCCGCGGGCAACCAGATCGAGACCGTCGTCGGCAACGGAACCTCCGCGACTTTCACGTTCCCGAGCTCGGGCTACTACACGATCTTCATCGCCTCGAGGGACTTCACTCGCACGGGCTGGTACTCCGTGGATCTGCAGTGCATGTCCACAACGCCCTGCGCGACCCAGGCCGAGGCTTTCAACTTCGGTCAGGGTTTCCCCGGCACGCTCAGCACCCCGGCACTGACGGCGCAGAGTCTGCCGTTGCTTGGCTCCAACTACGACCTGTTCTTCGGCAACTCCTCGGGCCAATCCACCAGCGCTCTGTTCGTGATCGGGTTCGACCGGGACAACACGCCCGTGGCGGGGTACGGCGGCACGTTGCTCGTGGGGAGCATATTGAGCGTCCTGCCGCTCGCGCTGCCGGCCGGCGGAGCGCCGGTGTCCATTCCACTTCCCGGCGTCCCAGGCGCGAGCTTCCTGATCGGGCTCGGCATGTCTGCGCAGTTGCTCGTGCTGGATGGTGGCGCGCTGCCCGGCGGTTGGGCCTTCTCGCGAGGGTTGGGCTCGATCTTCGGCTGAAACCGGGACACTGCAGGTGAGCAGCGCGGCCGGGTTCACTTGTTCCGCCGCTCCAGGAACTCGAGGTCGAACTGGATCACGTCGAGCTCGTCGACGCCGGCGACCGCGATCCAGCGCTGGTCGAGCTTCTTGCCGGTCGCATGCCATGCCGCCAGCGCGTCGTCGTAGCGCCCGCCCGCCCAGGCCAGCACGCAGCGGCCGGAGTCCAGGAACGCAGGCGTCTTTCGCGCCGGCGTCGTGTAGCCCTTCCAGACCTTCTCGAGGCGCTCGGCGACGCCGACGCCCGCCCATGCTTCTCGCGGCGCCTTGAGCTCCTCCTGGATGCGTTGCAGCGTCCACGGGTACCAGAGCGGGATGTCGGTGTCGAAACGACCGGAGTCGAGGCACTCGACCGCGAAGCGATACATCGCGTCCGTCGAGCCACCATGGCGCGGGCGCAGCGAGTCGACGTAGGCCCGATACGCGGCCTCGAAGTCGATCTGCGCGTCGAGCGCGCGGTCGAACCACTCGCGCGGCGACGTCTCTCCCTGCTCCAGCGAAGTGACGACGATCATGCCTACTGCGGCCTCCGGCCAACTCGGACAGAGTTCGTGCGCCTTGCCGAGGTGCTCGGCCGCGAGTCGGAGGAAGCCGGCGCGCTCGCGCTCGGAGCCCTTCTGGTGCTTGGCCTTGCGCGTGTTGTGCAGGCCGGTGACGACGTGGACGATCCACGGATCGACGCCCGACTTGCGGCCGAGGTTCGCGACCACGTCGTCGGTCACCCAGTCGTTGCCGGCCCTCGCGTACTCCTCGACTCCCCACAGGCAGCGCACGTAGTGGCGCCGGTTGTCACCTGCGAACACCGGATCCGCTGCCGCGGCCAACATCAACTTGCGGATCTCCGGCAGAAGGCCCGAACCCATGTCTCCTCGCCCGATGCGCCGCCCGAGGTTCGAGACGTGCGACGCGGCCCACCACGAGAACACGGCGGGCTGGTCCCGGGCGAGGCCGGGCAGCGAGGACGTCAACGCCTTGACGAGCCTGTTGGCGTCGCCCTCTTTGAGCGTCCGGGTGACCGCATACAGCGTGAGGGGATCCTTGCAATCGGCCGCCAGCAACCGCTCGGCCAAAGCAATGCTCGCGTCCGAAGGGGTCCCGATCACCGCCTCGCCGATGCCGGCCAGCAGCGCGCGGGCATCGGTGTCCCACTTCGCGTCGTGCTTGCCGGCGCGTTCGTAGGCCGCGACGAACGTCTCGCCGAGCCACTTCTTGAACCCGGCATCCGCCTGGTCGGCGGTGATCGCGTGCTCGTGGGCGGTCAGCGGACGCGCCTTCGCGCTACCGGCGAACGCCGCGGTCGCCGCTCCGGCGAACAGGTCGGACCTCGCGATCGCGGCCGGCTGGTAGTCCTTGAAGTGCGGTCGCAGCGTCTTCTTCAACCAGTCCTCGGAGATGCCGTAGACCAACAGCGCCCCCGGGTCGATGCGGCGCTCGCCCTGTTCGCAGACGGCAGCCGCCTCCTTCGCCCTGCCGCCGAGCGCGAGCGCGGCGACGCGATGCGTGTTCGCGGTCGTCTTCGCGGCGGCCGACCCCTTGTCGCCGGCGACCGCCGCCATTGCGCGCTGGTCGAGCTCTGCGAGCAGCTGCTGCACCGACTCGTCGGCCCAGACCGCCTTCGCGTCGGTGGTTCCGAGCGTGACGTAGTGGATCGCGACGCGCAGATGACCCGGCACCTCGGTGTCGAAGCGGGCCGTCGCCAGGCACTCCTTGCCGAAGTCGAACAGGGCCCGCGGCGAGCCACCCCAGCGCGGCTGCATGTAGTGCATGTAGGAGAGGTAGGCCTCGCGCCAGTCGAACTGCGCCTCGACCGCGCGATCGAACCACCGCCGCAGTTCCACGGGCTCGCCGCCGCCGGGACCGAGGGTCTTCACCATCAGCGTCGGCGCTTCCGGATGACGTGGACACATCTCGTGCGCCTGCTGCAGGACCTCGAAGCCGGCCTGCAGCTGCTCGCCGAAGCGCTTGCCGTCGGCCTCGGAGATCGATCTCGCCGGTCCCTGGCCGCGCGCTGCCCACGCCATCGTGTTGTGGTAGGTGCCGCGCAGCACGAGCAACGCGTAACCGGGCTTGCCTGCCTTCTTCTCCATGCGCTCGAGCAGCGCGAGGTCGTCAGGACCGACTTTGCCGCCCCAGCAGCCGAGCACGAGGTCGAGGAGGAAACGTTCGTGGCCCGGCCCGAACTCGGTTGACGCCGCCAGCTCGACGAGGCAGTCGTCGCGTGCGGCCGCGGCCTTGCTACGCGCGTCGTCCTGCTTCTCGGCGGCCCAGAAGATCTGCAGCGCGTTGTGCAGCAGCCAGCGCAGACGCGCCGAGGATCGGCCCTCGAGCCGCTGTGCTTCGACGTAGCTCGCGCGCGCGATGTCCGTCTTGCGCCGGTAGAACGCGACGTCGGCGATCACCAACTGCACGACCGGATCCGCGCAGCCGGCCTCTTGCAGTCGATCGCACAGGTCGGCGATGCGCTTGCTGCGGTCGTCGCCGAAGATGCGGGCACAGAACATCTCGGCGTAGAGCGACATCAGCTCTTCCACCTGTGGCTGCCATTCCTGGCGCAACGCCTCGCCGGCCTTGCACTCCGCGAGCAGCAGGTCCCGCCAGAAGCGGGCCTTGTCGGCCTGGTAGCGCTTCTGCGTGTAAGCGTCGGGCCCCGCCGGCAGGGGCTTCGGTTTCTTGTCGTCCTGCGCCAGCAACCCGGCCGCGGCATGGATCGAGGTCAGCAGAGCGAGAACGAACGTGGGTTTGCGTTGGAACATGGAGCGACGAGCAAGGTTCCCTCGCGTCGCGCGGGCAGTCAACCCACGTGCTCGCCGCGGTGGCGATTCGAACGGATGGAGCGACGCTGGCGAGTCCGCGTCGATCGGGGTCGAAGCAGTGGCGTGGGGGGGATCCGTAATCTGCGGCTGAAAAAAAGGCGACTCGTGTCGAACTCGGCCACTCCCATTCGACGGGAGAGCAGTTGGCGCGAGCGGCCGGCAGGCTCGGGCGCGCCGTATCTTCTGCCCGAACGAAACGAACCGAGACGAATCATGCGCTACGTGGTGATGCACAAGGCCGGCCCCGACGACGAGGCCGGCGTTCCGCCCCCGCCGAAACTGATCCAGGAAATGCAGCAGCTGATCGGCGAAGCCTGCAAGGCCGGCTTCTTCCTGACCGGCGAAGGCCTGAAGCCCGGCAGCAAGCGCTTGCGGCTGCGCGGCCGCGACGGCGACGGCACGGTCACGCGGGGCCTGGTGCCCGGTGGCTCGCACCTGCCTGCGGCGTTTGCCGCGATCGCGGTGCGCGACCAGGACGCGGCGATCGAGTGGGGCAAGCGCTTCGCGGCGGCGATCGGCGGCGATGTCGACCTCGAGATCGGCCCGCTCGTCGAGCCGTGGGACATCGGCGCGCCGAAGCCGGAAGGCGTGCTGCCGGCGCGTTTCCTCGTGATCCAGAACACGAGCGCCGCGACCGAGTCAGGCGCTGCGTCGTCGCCGGCGAGCCGCGCGGCGGTCGGCAAGCTGATGGCCGACTCGACGAAGGACGGTGTGCTGCAGTTCTTCGAGACGCTGCAGCCGACCTCGCGTGCACGGCGGCTCCACTACCAGGACAACGAGCGGCGCGTCGTCGACGGCCCGTTCGCGGAATCGAAGGAGCTGGTCGGCGGCTTCTGCATGATGCAGATGCGCTCGATCGACGAGGTCAGCGAGTGGGCGAACCGCTACGCGCGCATCATCGGCGGCACCTGTGAGATCGACGTGCGCCCCGTCGCGGAGCCGAACGCCAATGCTCCGTCGCGAGGTGCACGATGAACGCCCCGTCGCGAGGAGCGCGCATCGGCGCGCGCGTCACGACGTGGCTGGCGGTTGCGTTCATGCTGTTCAGCAGCACGATCAAGTTCCTGCCGGTCGACGCCGTACCTGAAACGTTCCGGCAGCTCGGGCTCCCGCTGGGCCTGCGCTACGTGATCGCAGTGCTCGAGCTCGGTTGCACGCTGCTCTACGCGGTGGCGCGCACGCGCTCGCTCGGCGCGATCCTGCTGACCGGCTACCTCGGCGGCGCGATCGTCACCCATCTCCGGGTAGGCGATCCGCTGATGACGCACACGCTGTTCCCGATCTGGGTCGGCGCGTTGGTGTGGGCCGGCGTGCTGTTGCGCGACGTCGCGCTGCGGGACGCACTGCTCGCGCCGCTGCGCACGCGCTCATCGTGACGTTCGCGGCGGTGACGGACCGCTGCCGGTTCTCACCGCGACGAGCGGGTTCGGAGTCATCGCGAACTGACGGGCGAGTCGGTCTGCCGCCGGGCGTGAACAGCGTGCCGGTGTCGGGGTGTTTCAACGATCAGGCAGAGCCGCGACGGGGGTGGCGCCGAGTCCGGTCATCACCAGTTACACGCCTCCTCGGGTAGAGACTGGAGCAGAAACTGAAGGCTCTGCTCGATGGCTCGGATTCTCGATCGAACGGATGCTCCGAGACCTCGATTCCCCATGGCGAGGAACCGGCCTCACCTCGCCTGGGAAGGCAACCCATGCTTGCAGATCGCTCGAAAGTGGCGGGCCCCCCTCAGCGGTGCCCTGCGCGACCCGACTCCGGCCCGCTTCGGCCAGGCCGTCGAGCTGCGCTGGGCGGGGGCAGGCGACACGAGCAGGTGGAATCGTTGCCAATTGGTAGTTGGGGCCTGCCTTCGCGACTGGACACCTTCGTTTCTTTCGTCACTGGAGTAGTTTTATGCGCGGCCTTCTCCCACTCTGTCTCACCGGAACGGCTCTCGTTGCACAGTCCAGCCCGGTCCCTGAGCCGCATCTCGCTTCTGTCCTCGAGCCCCTGACCGCCGCGCAGTTCCTGCTGCCCGTTCGTGGGTTCTCCCTGGCACAACTCGCATATGGCCCGGTGCCCCAACCGGCGCTGCGAGCCGGGGCAAACAGCTTCTACATCCCAGACCCCCTGTTGTGTTCGGCGAACTACATCGGGGCCGAGGTGGTGCAGCTCGTGTTCGCGCTGCCACAGGGTGCCATCGTGCTGCTCGATGCCTCTTCAACGCTGGCGTTGCACGTGCTGCCAGTTGCTCCTTCGACGTGGTCCTCGCTGACGGGAATCTGCATCGACAGCGAGCACGAGCAGGTCGTGCTGCTCGACGCTGCCGGGCCGAGCTTCTTGCGCATCGACCTCGCGGATCTGCGCGCGGGAAGGGCGCAGTTCCAGACGACGCGGTTGCCGTTGCCGTGGAGCACCGTCAGAGGAATCGCTTTCGACTTCGCGCGTGATCGCATCGTCGGTCTCGACCCGGAAACGGGCGCGCTGTTGCAGCATTCCGTCAAGGATCCGAACTCGAACGCCGGGACTCCGATTCCGAGCGCAGGGCAGTTGTCGCCCGCGCCTGCCCTGCTCGCGTTCGGTTTCGCGCCGACCGAGGGCCTCGACCACGACTTGTTCGTCAGCAGTGCCGACCCACGCATGCTGACCTCCCAGTGGACGTGGAACGGCGCGGGAACCAACGGCAGCGAGACTGCGACGTTGCGAGCTACCGTGGCGACGAGTGCGTGGTCGCCTGCCAGTCCAGACCCGTCGGGGATCGGCTTCGACAGCATCCGCGACCGGCTGATGGTCTCCGACGGCGAGGTCGAAGAGATGACGATCTACGCGGGCAAGAACGTGTGGGAAGCCAGTCGCGCCGGCGTCGTGTCGCGCAGCACCACGACCGTGGGCTACAGCAACGAACCGGTGGGGATCACCTTCCAGAGC
>Ga0075428_100001147_pt1 | contig 28307 bp, 28 predicted proteins | sample RhiMetdeltSRZDD2_FD_75291 | JGI IMG/M metagenome (GOLD analysis project Ga0075428, IMG submission 75291) | Populus rhizosphere microbial communities from Tennessee, USA - Rhizosphere MetaG P. deltoides SRZDD2 | ecosystem: Host-associated > Plants > Roots > Rhizosphere > Soil | place: USA... | reverse complement strand
GACCTGCGATGCTTCAAGTTGGTGAGACGGCTTATCTGACCAGGTTCGTCGTCCTTCCAGCCGCATGAGCTGCGTGCTTCAGGTCAATGAGACGTGCTTCATGGCCGATGAGACAGGACAGTTACCAGTCTGACGTTCATGGCGCGGGCGGCGTGGTCCCCGTGTCCTATCTAGTTGATTATGAGGCACCGTCGGCCGCTGAGCTGCGGTGCCTCAGGTATGTGAGACGGATGGTGGCCGACAGGTCTCGTTGATCATGGGGCAAATTGGCATTGGTTTGGCAGTAACGCTGGTCATGGCGAGGTGCACCCCGGGTTCGGGAGGTCCCTGTGACATCCCGTCAACTCGCAATGGGGTCGCCCTGGGGCCTGGTCTGCGTTTCGCTGTGCTGGCTCTGCTCGGTGCGGACTGTTTGATTCAGTGTCGCGGCTATCGCGATGGTCAGCATGATGGTGGCGAAGGTGAGTACCGTCCACGTCGTGCCGACCCATTCGACGAGAAGGCCCGCGAGCAGGGGTGAGAGTGGCACTGGTGCCCAGCCGATGAGGGCCACGGCTGCCTGGACCCGGCCCATGAGTGCGTCAGGTACTTGCTGCATCCATCGTGAGACCACGACGGCGTTGTAGAGGGGCCAGGCGGAAAGGATGAGGCCCAGTAGCAGTCCGAGCAGAATCGGGTTGGCTGTGGTGGCGGCGAGCGCGACGAGCGGGACACCGAACCACACGGCGCCGGCGACAACGAGTCGCATTGAACGAATGCGGCGCGTCAATGCGGGCGCGGCCAGCGCGCCGAGCATGCCGCCGGCGCCGCCGAGGGCGAGCATTATGCCGACCTCGGTGGCTGATGAGCCGTGCTGGGTGGCGATCACGATGAGGATGAGGAACAGCCCGTTGATGACGAAGTCGCTGCCGGTGGTGAGCAGCGTGGTGGCCCGCAGGAACCGATTGCGCCAGGCGGTGCTGAGCCCTTCCCGGATCTCGCGGCAGAGGTGCCGCTTCGCTGTGCGTGGCGGTGCCTGCAGTGGTGTGCGGATGGCTGCGATCGTGGCCAGCGACGCTAGGTACGACACGGCGTCGGCGGCGAACGGTAGTAGGGCCTTGACGCCGTAGAGCAGGCCTCCCAGTGGTTGCCCGGCCAGTGAGGTGCCGTAGCTACGTGCCTGGTTGAGCGCGATGGCGTCGCCGAGCTGGGTCTCGTTGGGAACCACTTGTCGAAGGGCTGCGCCTTCGGCCAGACGGAACATGACGAACAGTGATCCCTCCACGGTCGCGACGGCCATGGTGTGAACGAACGTCAACCCGTTGAGCGTGATGGCGACGGCGATGCTGCCCAGAGCGATAGCCCGGCCTATGTCGGCGCCCAGCATCACGGCGCGTCGGTTCCATCGGTCAACGTAGGCGCCGGCCGGAAGTTGCAGCAACACGAAGGGCGCGTTGCCCGCAAGCGCGACCAGGCCGGCTTTTGCTGGTGATCCCGTGGTGGCGAGGACGAGCAGCGGAAACGCGACTGCGGACATCTGCCCGCCCAGACTGGACAGGCTCTGGCCGATCCACAGCAGACGAAAGTCGCGGTTGGCTCGTAGCGGCATCCAACCCTTCATGGGGTGACCCTGCGGGGGAACCCGTGCAGGAGAACGATCACCGTCTCAGCGTCGGGGCCGGCCTGTTCGCCGAGGTCGTGGCGGGCAATGACCTCCCGCAACTCGGCCAGCAACGCGGCGAGGCCCTCGGGCGTGGTACGGATCGGAAAGTCCCCGGAGGCCGCGGCTTGGACCCAGGCCGGACTCCACTCCTGGCGACCTGCCTGCATTCGATACTGCGACAACATCTGCGCCCAGACTCGATGAGCCACGTTCTCAAAGGCATGCACCGCTTCGGCGCCTTCGGGACCGAGAGCGGACAGATCGTCCCAGGACGTGCTCTCGTGACCTGCCCGCCACCACCGTTCCCGGCCGCGTGATCCCTTGCCCAGGTCGGGTGCCTCCACAACGAACCCAAATCGAGCCAGCTGCCGCAGGTGGTGACTGGTCTGACCAGAGTCCGTGTTCAACCGGCGTGCCAGCATCGCCGAGGTCGCGGGTCCATCGATGCGCAACGACCCCAAGATCCTCATCCGAAGCGGATGTGCCATGGCGCGCAGCGTTCCCACTTCGGTGAGGCGTAGCTCTCGTGACTCGGTCATGGATCACAGAGTATGTTATGCATAGAGTCTCTGCAACAAAGAGACGCTGCCTATGCGGCGGTGTGGCGTCGTTGGAACCAGCGAAGCAGCGGGTCGTGGGGCTTTCATGGGGGTGGTACGGGATGTCGGTGTATTGATTCACATCCTGCTGGAACGCTCGGAGATCGTGGTTGGTCGGGGCTGTTGGGTGACGCCAGCGGGGCATGGCGAGTACTCGGGCCAGATCGACGGTCTCGGGGTAGGTCACGATCGGCTCGGGGTAGGTCACGATCGGTGTGATGGGGTCGCCGGGTGGACGCTTTCTGATGATGGGCGGATTTCCGAGCATGGCTTGGATCAACGGTTCGCGCCGGTCGTGGTAGAAGCCGTGCCGGGTCCAGATTTCGGTGATGTGGGAGGCTTCGGTGAAGGCGTGGGCGGCGATGCTTCGGCCGTGGCGGCGGGCCAGGCGGTAGTGGCGGTGTTGGGCCGCGAGGATCTCGGGTAGGGCGCTGAGGTCGTGTTGGTCGCTGCGGTGGAAACGGGCGGGTGGTCCGAGCCAGATCTGGTGGGTGGGGCAAAGGTTTTGCTCGGTGGGTTGCCAGCTCCGATGCCATTATCACCTGTCTGCCTGTGCTCGTCGTGCCCGCAGCACGTTTGCCCGCGGCCCTGTTACCCATCCTCGTCCATGACCGACGCGCAATGGGTGATCCTGGAACCGTTGCTGCCGCCGGGCAACACCACCAGTAAGGGTGGTAGGCCGGAGTTTGTTGTTCGGAACAGGGGGTTAAGTTGGGTGGGCGTCTGCGTATTTGGTCTGATCGCCGTATTCGGCTTTTTCCGTGGCCAGCGTGATCCAGCTCAAGCTTCGCCCGAGGTACCGGATCCGGAGTTGACGCACGATGAATCGCTCCCTACGGACCCGCCGACTCCCAAGCCGCCCCGGCGCAAACCTCCTCGTGACACTGCGCCGGTCCGGATCGGAGCTCTACCGAAAGCCGTCCGAGGACGCGACTCCCTGCTTAACAGGCTCGAGCGTAACCTCCGGAAAGGAGGGCTCGCCGTGCTGGTTGGGGCAGGTGGCACGGGCAAGTCAACAGTCGCCCGTGAGCTAGTTCGGCGGATCAGATCGCAGCAGAAGAGTGGACGTCGGCTACAGGCATGGGAGGTATCCGCGGCGACACCGCGCAGCCTCGTCAATGGGTTCCGTATCGTGGCCGAGAACCTTGGAGCAACCCCCGAAGAGCTTGACGCAATCAGGGCTCCGGAGCCAGCTGGTCCGGAAAGCCTATGGCAACTTCTGGAACAGGCACCCCACGACTGGGTCTTGATTATCGACAACGCCGATGAACCAGAATACCTGGCTAGGCCCAGTGGACCAGATGCGGACAGTGCACCGAGGCTGGCCGACGACACGGGCTGGGCGCGCGGCGGTCACCGAGGCCTGGTCATAGTCACGAGCCGTCAACGCGCAAAGCACCACTGGCCCACTACGGCCAGCATCTACCCGATCGATCTGCTTAGCGAAGCCCAGGCGGCCAAAATTCTGCGCGACATGGCGCCAAAGGCGGGAACCGTTACGCAGGCTCGGGCGCTCGCGGTTCGGCTCGGACGGCTTCCTCTCGCGTTGAACCTGGCCGGCCGTTACCTCGGTTCAAGCTATGCGGTTCATACGAAATTCGAATCCTATCGTCGGGCGCTGGAATCAGATCCCACTGTCATCAAATTGATCGATCTTCACCGACGTGACCCCGCCGCGATCGAACGAATGATGGTAATGGTGACCTGGGAGCTTTCCCTGGATGCTCTGGCCGCACACGACATGCCACAGGCTCGGCCGCTACTGAGATTGTTGTCCTGCTACGCGCCTGCTGTGACATTGCCGTTGAGCATCCTTGAGACGGAACTCGTTGAGTCCTTCCTCGCCGAGTCCATCGGACACACAATGAGCAGCGGATTTGCAAACCCACCTGTGAATCAGGTGCTCGACGGTCTCGATGAGGTGGGCCTGATAGATCCGATTTTGCCCTCGACGAAGAGTGGCACGGATGACACAGAGGAACCAATGGCGAGAGGCATGATCGTCCACCCCGTTGTCGCCGATACTAATCGGACTTACCTCGTCGATCCGAGACCCGGCGACGTCGACGAGCTGCTGGTCCGCCGCACCGCTGTGGGGCTTCTGGTTGCCGCCTTCAATGAACTCAGCGCCGAGCGCCCGTCGGACTGGCCAGCGTTTGGCGTGCTGACACCGCACCTGCAGGCTCTGCTCACAAACTCGGCGCCGCGACTCGCGGCCGCCGAACCGGAATTGGACGCACTAGTCCGCGTGTCCTGCGAAACTGCGATGGCATACGCCCACATGAACTCGTCGGAGTTCGGTATTGAGCTGATTACTCTGGCCCTCGCCCACCCCGGGATGGACGGAGACGATGAAAACTCGACCGTCTTGATAGCGAGGCAGCAGTTGGCATACCTTCTGACCGACGTAGGGCGCGCTGACAGAGCCGAAGAAATACTCCGCGATGTCCTGAATGCTCAGCTGCGAGTGTCGCCAGCTGTTGATCCCGCCAATCTCGTGACGCGTCACAACCTGGCTGCGGTGATACGTAGGACCACCGAGTGGACCGAGGCTTTCGCGTACTTTGACAGCCTCACTCCAACGACCCGATGCGCAGTGATGAGCGTCCAACTACGCTGCATACGCGCATCGAGTTCGCCTCGCTTCACTGCGCATCGGGTCGTTGGAGTGAGGCTGAGGCGTTGTTGCGTCTTGTCGTGGACGACGCGGCGCGAGTGTCGGAGGGTGGCAACCGCCTTGCTTTCGTCGCACGCAATAATCTCGCCTACGTGATACGACGGCAAGGGCGCCACGAGGAAGCTGACTCCATGACAGAGCGCATCCTGGAAGACGCGCGGCGAACGCTGGGTGAGGACGATGTCTTCACGTTAAGGAGCAGTCAGGTTGATGGCGGCGGTCTCATGTCCATGTTTTGGTCATGTGCGCCCGGCGCAGACGAGCGGTTGGCGGCATTCCTGTTTCGCAAGGGAGTCACGATGAGGGAAGAGGCGCCTGACACGGCGGTAAAGGATTTCGATGACCTGATTAGGCGGTTCGGCGACGACCAGTCACTAGAGACTCGCCGGTGGGCCGGAAAGGCCATGTTCGAAAAGGCGGTCACTCTCCTCGAGTTAAGACAGCAATTGGATGCTGCCCGGACGTTCGCAATGATGGCGGAGCGCCACAGCGACGATTCTTTGCCAGCCATGCGTGAACTCGTTGCGAAGGCGCTGTTTCAGCAAGCGATCATTCTGGGCGAACTCGAGGGGGCCGAAGAGGAGGTGGCTGCCCATGACGACCTGATCGATCGTTTGGGTGGTGACCCATCGCCAGAGATCCGTGTACTGGTCGCCATGGCGTTGTAGCGCAAGGGACTTAGTCTCCGCGATGAACCCGACAAGGCGCTAGACAGTCTCCGGCAAGCGGTCCGTTATTACGAGAGCCTGGCCGACGAAGACCCGGATGCATTCGCGGAGAAATTGGCTTCAGCGCTAGAAATGCTAGATGAGGCAAGTGGCGCACTTGCGCTGGCCAGGTTCAATCAGGCCTTGAGGTTGAGCGAGGAGGGCGACAGCAAAGCGGCCGTGGCGGCTTATGATGACTTCGACGCCTGCTACCGCCACAACACGTCGCCCAGGATTCGCGAAATGCTGGCAAACGCATTGTTCAACAGGGCGCTCATCCTCAAGGCCCTCAATCGGCAATCGGAGGACGCCCACGACAGCGTTCGTTCTTCCAGCACCACGACGTGATCGTTATGCGCTGGTCCAGGTCTAGCGCCTTCCGGCTGCAGAACGGACGGTCGAGGTTACGACGCGAGGGATAGACCCCCTGTCATGCCTCGTTAAGCGCTTGCTGGGCGAAAACAGCCTTGCGCAAGTCGTCTAGGGTGCGGGTGACTCCGTCAGGAGCAGCGAGCTGCCAGAAGGTCCAACCGTTCCAAGATTGTTTCTCCAACACGGCTGCGGCGGCGGGTGAGACGGCTTGGAACTCTTCGCCTGACTCGATGCGGATCCGGGCGTCGATCGTGATTTCGGCTTTATAGTCCGCCCCGCGGTACGAGCCGATGAGCTGTGAGCCTGCGGGGAGATGCCCATCCTCAACCAATTGTCGAAGCGTGAGATCGAAGTGCGCCTTGCCGCGCTCCTTTGGACGTGACGGGGCCGCGGCCGGGACGACCAAGCCGTGCTGGGCAGGATCCCACACCAGTTCGCAGAGCCGTCGGTACAGGCCCTGGCGGTGTTCGATGGCGGCTTGGTCGAACGAGTCGGGAAATGGCACGAACGGAAGCTGGTGTCCTTCGATAAGGCGCCGAAAGTTCGGGTTGTTGGTGTAGCAGTCCGGGTGCAGTGATCGTGTGAGCAGGTTTTGGCCCATATACAAAGGCAGCTTCTTGACATATGGCTTGTCGCCGAATGCGGCATTGAAGTCCTTTGGCAACAGCAACAGCGCGCCGAAGCGGTTGCGCAGGTCCCCGAACTGGCGCCGAGGCACATCCGGTTGGTAGGCGTGTTTGTCAGCCCAGATGTGTTCGATCTCAAACGGCTGCTGTTCTTTGCCAGATCTCGTGTAGTCGGCGAAGGTGTGCCCAGTGCCGCATTCGGCATCGATCCAGGCCGCCATGCGTGCAAGCAGATATTTGACGTAGGTGCGGTTTCGGGGACGGAGGGCGAAGCTGCCGACAGCGTCGAAGGTGTCGGTGATGGCGGCGACCTCCTCGCCGAGCCGAACCGCCAATGTGTCGCTGTCCATGTCGCGAATTTCTCGGGCGAGTGCGAAGAGTCGGTGTTCGACTGCGGTGTAGCGGAAGTCGTGCGCGTTGACCATGCTCCGGGCCACGAATATGTCCAGATACCCAGCTACCAAACGCGCCTTGCGACGGAATGTCTCGTCGTCGTCGCCAACCGACAGCGTTGCCAGGATGAGCGGCATTTGCAGAGTCACGGAGTTGAACGCGTTGTAGAACACCGGTTCCAGCCCAGGCGTTAGCACCTTTGTCGCTAGTAACAGGTCACGGTAACGGCCTGCATGGAAGTCCATCTCGCGCAGCACGAAGTCGCGAGCCCCTGCGGGGCGGTCGAGGCCGATTCGGATGTCGGACTTGCGGATCCACTTGTCAAACGCTGACCCGATGCTGGCATCGTCGGCGGCGCCAGTGGAGTGCTTAGCGCGGAGCCAGTTCTTCACGAACGCCGAGTGCTCGTTCGGTTCTATATCGGCAAGATCGGTGAGCCGCCGCCGCCATACCTGGTTTACCTGTTCGCGATCCTCGGCCGCCACTCGCGATACGAGGAAGCTCTTGAGCATGTCCAGGGGCGTAAGCCGTAGACCACGATCGTTCATGGTCTCGAAAATCTCCAGCGCGAGTCCACTATCCTGAGTAGAGATCTCAACGATCGTCACGCGCTCCAACAGCCAGCAGATGAAAAACGGCAGTTCCTCGTCACGCAGATCCTCTGGGAAGAGCCGGTCGATGTCGGCGAACGCCCGCCATAGGTTGCGGACCGATGCAGAGGATTCGCTTTCCATGTCGAATTCGCCGCCGGTCAGCAGAGCGTGCAGGCACCGCTGGCGTCCGTCATCCTTTTCGTCGTCGACAGCGAAGGTCTTCTGCCCGAAGCGATTGGAGTAGATCAGCGGGTCGATGCCGTCGATTGCGTCGTCGCGGCCTTCTTGGATGCGCCGCAGCCAGATCAACAACAGCATCACCGTGGTTAGCCGCTGTTGTCCATCGATCAAGTAAGATACGCCGTCGCGGCTGGATGTAATGACCGGCCCTAGGAAATACGGACGGTAGTTCGCCACGTCCTTCAACTCGTGCTTGGGCGACCACTCCTTGACGAACCGGGTCGTGAGGTCATTGATCAGGTCCTCGACCTGCTTTTCCGTCCAGGCATACTCGCGCTGGTAGGACTCCAACCCGAATCGAGGACCGCTGAAGATCGACCTGATAGTCAGCGTGTTTCCGATAATCTGGTCGCGGACCTGCATCACGCCCCCAAGCGATCGCCGTCAAGGTAACAGACAGTACCCAGTCGATCACGCCGCACATATCGGCGTTTTAGTCACCGCATGCAGGCCAACCAGTCACCAGGCTTGTCCACGGCCGCCCTTGAGGATCGTCCCTTCGGTACCAGTCCTAACGTTCACCTGCCTGCGGTCACCCACATTGCCGCGGTACTCGGGTTGGGAGAGGATCGCGCCCGCAAGTCAACACAGGTGATTCAATTGCGTCATAAGGGCCGATCGGCCTGGCCAGCCTCGTACGCCGGAGGAGATCCACAGCGTGGCCGTAAGCCTTGACATACCCATACCGTCGCTACCATGACCAAGGGTTGGGGCCGTTGATCACCGCTTCGGCGCATACCTTGTGGCACGGCAGGCCGTCGAAGTCGACGAGCTGGGTCGGTTGGCTGCAGATACGACAGGCTTGCTGAGACTGGCTCCAGTGCTCGGATCTGCTCCAATCAAGCGTGATCCTCTGTCGCGAAGCCTGTGGATGTTCAACGGAAGCGTAGTCATCGGGGATAACGTTTGCCGTCTGCTCTGGCATCTCTGAGCGAAGGCGCACGGGAATGGCTCCGGCTGGCCGCTCTGGTTTCTCTTGGCGCCTGTGGCCGTCACCTTGATCGCGTTCCTTGTAGGTGCAATACCTGTCGACCACTCGACCCGGGATGTCGACGGTCTTGATCAGAGGATCATCGTTGTCGCGCTCCGCACCGTCTGGTTCGACAGGCTCAACCTTTGCCAGATCCTCTGTGGTGGCCCAGAACCAATAGGCGCGCTTTCGGGCCTCCCCGACAGGCTGCCTGATTGGCACGAGGGCAGCACCAGCGGCTCGGACGATCAGATCGTCGAACCGCTCCAGTTGGCGTGGCTCCCAGTAGCCGTGCCATCCGTTGCATCTCCGCCCGAGCTTGCGGTCGGGGCAGATACCGGTTCGGCGTCCGCAGCGCTCGATCACAAGACCACGCACCCCGCCGCGTATGGGGATCTGACTGTCGCTTAGGTACAGATGCCAGGGCATCCGGTCGATGCGGACCCACGGGGCCTGGTCGATGAGTTGTGCCTTACGGTTGTCGGTCATCCACATCGGTGTGATGCCATCCGCTCGGGCTACGGCGGAGCGTTTCCGGACTGTTTGCGCGGTGATGGGTGACAGTTGTGGTTCGCATCCCAGCAGCACTCCGTTGCCTCGTACCAACACGTCGGTACGCCGCCGGCCATGCCGTGGACGTTGCTCGATGATGGCCTCGAAGCCGCCGTTGGTAGCGGCGTTCGCTATCCGCTCCTTGAGCGCCTTGTGAGCGTCGCTTTCGCCGTGGCCGTCGATCGCGGTGTTGAAGTGGACTGCTTCCCGCTGATCACGGCGGAATCGCAAGTACATCCATTCAGGACATTCGGGACGCTCAGTGCGGCACTGTAGGCACTGAAGCACGCCTCGTCTGCCATGGCGGTATAGATCATCCCACAACGTCGGACGCGTGGGATGTCCGAGATCGTCGCGGCTGAGATCAAGTTCGATCCCGAGGGCGACGTGGAAGACGCCTAAAGCCACGTCTCCAAATGTACGCCCACGCGTCGACGGTCATCGCTGTATTTACCGTCACCCGTCGCGTCGAAGAGCTGGTCGTCCGCATACCCGAACGCCATAGTGGGCTGCGTGTAGGAAGTTCTCTAGATCATCCCATGCTCCGAGTCTTTCGTCGCACAGGGTCTATGTCCAGTCGATCAATCCGAATGTCTCGCCTGCCCGGAACAGCGAAACGCCGCTGGCCGTATAGGGAACGGTATTGTGCGGCAACATGTCCAGGGGAAACCACTCAACCTTGCCGCACTTGTGCGGCTCGGCGTTGAACGGCTCGCCTTGCCGCGCCGGGTCGGACTCGATCGTGAAAAGTATGCCAATCCGCCGCTCGCCTTCTGGGTTGCGGCATTGGACGGTGACCGCGTGGCGCAGCTCGGCGGGGTCGAGGCGGATGCCGATCTCCTCACGGGCCTCCCGTACGACGGCGTCGATGAGCGACTCGCCGGCCTCAAGTTTGCCGCTGGGGAGGTTGTACCAGCCGTCGGCGTAGCCGGTGCCTTCACGCAGGGCCAGCAGGACATGATCGTCGCGGGTCAGGAGGAGAAGGACGTCGACGATGCTGGCGTAGGGCATCCGGTGACATTAACGTGCCTCCGCAGCGAGCAGTGGATCGACGCGCTGGGCGACCCAGTGGACCCGTTCGGCGAGGCTGAGGCCGGGTGGGACGTCGTGGACGGTGGCGCCGGATTGGGTGCAGGCGCCGTGTACGGCGGCCGCGGTTTCGTCTTGAAGGTGAGCGACTTTCGCACGGAATGGGTCGTTGGGTTGGTCGTAGCGGTCGGGGCAGAAGAAGACGGCGTCGTAGGCGAACGACCATGCCGCACAGAAGTCGGTCATCGCCTGTATGACCATGGCTTCGCGACTGCCTGCGGCCGGGTGGAGCAGCAGTTTGGCGTAGGCCACGACGTTCATGACGGTCTTGTCGCAGACGAGCAACTCGTGGTGGCGGGAGGCGCGGAGTTGGGTGGTCAGTTGGGCGCCGAACAGGTCGACCTCGAACGGCAGGTCGAACTCGCCGCGTTTGAAGATGACGGTTTCTTCGGTGAACGGGCTGCTGCGGGCGGGTTCTGGGGTGCAGGTGACGTTGACGCCCTGTGATCGGTAGTGGGCGGTGAGGGCGTGGACGAGGGTGGTTTTGCCGCAGGCGTGGGTTCCTTCCACGGCGATGACGATGCAGTCGCGTATCGGCATGCGAGGCTCCTAGAGAAGCTGTTGGAAGGTGGGGGTCTCGATCCAGTCGAAGGTGCTGTGGAGATCGTTGGCGAGCATGCGGTTGACGTTGAGCTGACCGGTCCAGGTGCCGAGGCCGACGGCCCGGAGGGCGACGAGGGCGGTGGACAGGCTGTGGCGCAGGTTGAGGACCGAGACCCGTTCGCGGGCCTCTTGGTCGCCAACAGCCAGCCATTCACGGTGTAGCGCGGTCATCGACTTGCGGGCGAGCTCGGGCTGGGTGACGTCGAGGTGCAGTTCGGTGCAGACGTCGACGAGCCTGCGCGACTGCCCCGCCAGGAGGTGACCGGCGTCGAAGCGGGTGTCGATGACCTTCCGGTCGGTGCGGCGGTCGCGCCAGGCTTGCTGAGCCTGAAGGATGGCCCGGGGGACGGTTCGGGTGTTGGCAGCCAAAACCGCCAGGTCGCTGCACAGTTGGTGCCCGGTCACGTAGTCGGCTTCGCCGAGCACCGATGTCAGGTCGGTGGCGGCCAGTTCGATCAGATCTGGGCGCTCGGTGTCGTCGTCGAGGTAGACGCTGGTGAAGCCCCAGCGGATCGAGCCGAGATCGATAGGCGTGCGCTGCCTGGGCAGCTCGGCCCAGACGACCGAGTAGCAGAATGGCCGGTTGCCGTTCTTGACCTTGTAGTTCTTGGACCATTCCACGTCGATCGAGGCGGCGAGCTGGGTGCGGGCCTTGTGCCGCAGCATTTGGCCCGGTCCGCCGACGTTGCTGTGCACGATCACCGTCGTCGTCTCCTGTAACAAGTGCGTGTATGCGCCGCCTATTGGGTGAGCGCGGCGCACACGACGCTATCGGGGTCGGTCAGTGGGTCGGTGTCGGACACGCCGCCATGTCGAACACGTCCCATGCGTTCTCGGCGACGGCAGACTGCGCTGAAAACGTTCCAGTCCAACGAAACCGGCCCGTGTGAACGGCTGCGGTCAGGCCGATGGCCAGGCAGCGAGCCAAACTGCGCACCGCGATGACCGCTGCGAGGTCGTAGCCCATCTGGCCGTCGTCAACGATGAGCAGCGGATCGAGGCTCACATGAAGCTCCGGTCGCTCACTGTCTGGCACGTCGAGACAGGTGTCGACCATGTGGGCGATCCCGCGTCCTTTGGCCTGGCGGTCGGTCCACGCCTCTGACACGCCTTGTACTCCGGGTAGCCTATGGTCGGTCAGCTTCAGGGCTTGGGTGAGGTCGTCCTGGAAGCGGTGCGAGGCAAGGATTGTTGCGTGTCGCCGCGCACCGATGAGGACTTTGTCCAGATGGGCGAGCTGGACCTGGGTTTCGTGGCCGGCTTCGATCGCCGTGGTGTGAAATCCGATCGTAAGTGACCTTTCGTCGACGTCGAGCTTGGTGGCGGGGCGCACCCGCAGGTAGACCACCGATACCGACACCGGAACGGTCTCTGGCGTGTATGTCCAGTCGACGGCGACGGCGGTGAGCAGATGCTCGCGTTTGCCGAAGGGCCGAAACTCTGAGCCGTACGGGCCGTCGGGCCAGGACAGGTTGGTGAAGCTACGCACGGTCGGCCCCCGGTCTGTCTGCCTCCGTGCGCTTGACGGTCTTGATGCTGGCGCCGAGGTACTTGGCGAAGTGGTTGTGCTTGAACCGATAGCGCTGCCAGATGGCGGTGATCGGCTCGTCGAGCAGGTTGCCCAACGGTTCGAGGAGATCCTTGCCGTCGTACACCGGCCAGGCGCTGGCGTTGCCGTTGACCTCGACCAGGATCATGTGGCCTTCGGTCTGGGGATTCCAGACCGTCATCCGTAGCGCGGGCCGCCAGTCATGCGCGGCGCGCAAGGCGGTGAGCCGGTCGAAGGTCTGTGCGGCTTCGTCTTCGGTGATGAACTCGTGCTCGGCCAGGTCCAGGGCGTTGCCTTTGCGTAGCGGCAGTATCATCTTGACCTTGCCCGCTCCGAGGACGTCGGCGATCTGGCAGGTGTACGGCAACGCCTCCAAGGTGGAGCGGTAGACCACCGCTGACAGCGACAGCGGGATTCCTTGTTCCTGGAACGCGCGGACACCTGCCATCACTTGGTCGTAGTCGCCGCGTACCCGGTTGGTGGTCGACCGCGGCCCTTCCAGCCCGACGTTGACGTAGGCGACTTTCCCGGCCATGCCTTTGGCATGCTGGAGGCCGCGGGTGGCGTTGGTGGGGATGCCCAGGATGTAGCCCTGGTACATGTCGACGATGTCGCAGAAGTCCCTGCGCATCAACGGCTCGCCGCCGCTGAGGAACACCCGCTGGGTGCCGGTGAGGGTGGTGCGGATCGTGTCGAGCTGATCCAGCGTAGGGTCAGGCAGTTGCAGCGTCTCCGAGCAGAAAGAGCAGTCGAAGTTGCACCGCTTGGTGACTTGCAGGATGACTGACAGCGGCGCCGTTGCCGCAGAAACCAAGTCCTCCAACGATTCGCCAGGGTTGAGTGCGAAGTGGTGACCGGATCCGAAGACCACCGAGCCGGTGGGTTCGGGCTTACGTTGCGGGATGGTCGGCATCCCGAGGCTGGTATTCATCGTGATCCCCATCGAATGGTGCTCAGGCCCAAAGGCCTTGTGACTCCTGTTCCTCTTGCCGATCCCACGCCAGCCTGATGAGCTTGAGCACTCTCTCGTCCCGGTCGCGTTCAAGCTCTCGCAGGAGCCGCCGCCTGGCTTCCAGCACCCCCACCGGCCTTCGCCGACGGGCGATCTCGGTCTCCCGTTTGGTGAGCTGCTCGACGAGTTTTGCGGGGTCCGGTACGGGATGAACGCCAAGGTGATCGACGAGGATCTTCACATGCGCCTGTTCCGCCACCGTCAGGTAGAGGTGGGCCAGATCGCCACACCCGGGACAGGACTGGCGATGCGCGAGATGTTCCTCGAACTCATCTGCCAGCAAGCGAAACGTGATGATCACATGGCTCCTAAGCTTTGGTGGATCGACGTTCTGCGGCGGCGTCGGGCGCTTCTGCCGGGAACGTGCCCGACGCCGCCTGAGCCCCGCCTCGGCACAGGCGAGGCTCACCCTCCCTCAAGGCGAGCAGAGCTTGTTGGGGTACAAAGTCGTGCGCGGAGGCCGTAGAGCCGCAACAGATGCCACAAGTTGGTACCCGCAACGCTGACGCAGCGCTATCAGTCTTTGAACCCGTTCGTAGCCGCGGCTCATTCGTCACACCTCCGTCACATTCATGCGTCACATGTCTTGTGCGCCTTGGACATAGCGAGCCGGCACCTGAGATCTCCAACGCCGTGGCCTTAGCTGGGATCGGCGCCGGATGCGGATCGTGGATCAGACCTTGTGGCACTGGAAGGACTGACCCACGACGTGAAGGGCCGCGTGAGCGACGAGACCGGCAGCAGCTGAGTCCATCCACAGAATGGGCACCGGCACGATGGTCCATGCGGTAGCGGGACCCTTCCGGTGACACGAGTCGGATACGGGCTCGAAGAAATCGATCTGCGTCGCCGCCAAAACCATCGCATCGCGTACCTCCCCTAGAAGGTGACAAGCCGCTGCGCCACGGGACGGTGGTTGCCGACGTCGCGGCCTGTCACTTTCGCGCAATGAACAGGAGAGCCCTTGCGGCATCGCTCATTCACGCGCCTATCTGGACGGTATGGGTGTACATGCGCCGATTGCGTAACCGCCGGTTACCTCACCACAGACGTAACCACTGGTTACGTCGCCGGGCGGGGCCGCCGTTTCCTGGCAATGGTCGGCCCCGCGATCGTAAAATCGGTCCTGAGCGGTTCGATGCCCCGATTACTAGGGAGATCAGGTGACGATCGGCCCCGAGGACAAATACATCGGCAAGCGGGTTGCACGATGGCGCGACATCGCCGGTATGACCCAACAGCAACTCGCCGATCAAGTCGGATACACACGCGAGTACATCAGCATGATCGAGAACGGGCACAAGGCGATCACGAAACGGAGCCTGCTCATCGATCTGGCGAAAGCGCTTCGTGTGTCGGTGACTGATCTCATCGCCATGCCCTACGAGGCGCACTCCCGCGAAGACATGCTCGCCCTATCCATCGCGGCCGGTGTCCGCGCAGCGCTGGACTCCGATGTCGACGGCGTCACCGTCACCTCCGAAGAGCTGGCCGAGCAGGCAACCAACGTGATCGCGGCGCGGATGGTGTGTGACAACGAACGGCTCGCCACGCTGCTACCGGCAGCCATTTCTCAGGCAAGAGCGGCGGCGTACGACACCCGCGAGGAGCTTTCGCTGGCCGGCCTGGACGCCTTGGTCAAAGTTTGCGTCTACGGCAGTTTCGTTCTCAAGACCACCGGCAACATGGACCTGTCCATGCGCATGGCAGAGCGTGCGCGACTGGCGGCCGATCGGCTCGGCGATCCGGTGCATATCGCGGCGGCGCAACAGGCGCTCGCGCAATCTCTCATGGCAAGCGGGCTTCGTGAGCGGGCACTGCGGATGTCGATCTTTGGCATCAGCCTCGTGCAAAGCCAGCTGTCCGATCCCGCCGCGCTGGCCTGGTTTGGTTTGCTCCACATGCAGGCGGGTCTTTGCGCGGCGAGCCTCGGTAGGGCCGAGGAAGCCAACGCCCACCTGGACGAGGCGGCCCAGGCCGCCACCGAGGCACGCGGCGGCCACGGCTGGGGCGATGAGTTCACCCCTGCCAACGTGCAGCTGTGGAAAGTCGGTGTCGCACTTGAAAACGGCGAGCCGGGCCAAGCGGTCCAGGCTGCCAGGCTGGTCGACCCGATCCAGTTGAGATCCCCGCAGCGCGTCACCCGCCTGCACATCGATCGTGGCCGCGGCCTCTACCACGCCGGCGAACACGACAAGGCCATCGAGGAATTCCAGCTCGCCTACGCCACCGCGCCGACCGAAGTCCGGCACCGGGCCAGCGTACGAGAGATCACCGGAGAGCTCGTGCGGACAGCCCGCCGCAACGCAGGCAGCCCCGCCCTGCGAGACCTCGCCGTCAAAGTCGGAGTTGACCCGGCCAGCACCGGCTAGCCAGGTCTAACTAACCAACGCGGGGATGCCCGCTTATCGCAACCGACCGCGGAAGCCACCGGGGTTGCCTGCTGCGGTCGGTGCAGCGAACCTTTGACGCGCTTAGGATCTGCCGTACAAATCCCGATCCTCGCGGCGCACGCGGAGTCCCCCGCAGCAGAGATCCTGATGCCCGAATTATCCTGCCTTCTAGGCTGCATCTTAAAGGTGCCGGGCGAGCAACCGAGCGCGTCGGCGGCCTCCTGCACCGACAGGTCGCAGTAGAAGCGCAACACCAGCACCGCGCGTTGCCGCGGCGGCACCTGCGACAGCGCGGCGCGCACCGTGACCCGTTCGGCCGGGTCGTCGGCGGCGGTGGGCCGCTCCGGTGGTGACGGTGCCAGCCGCACCCGGTGGCGCCAGCGCAGCCGCCGCTCGGCCAGGAAGCAGTTGATGAGCACCCGCCGGACGTATCCGTCGAGGTTGTCCGCGGATCGGACCCGCCGCCAGTGCACGTAAAGATCAGTGATGGCGGCTTGAGCCACTTCGTCGGCGGTGTGCCAGTCCTGGGCGAGCATGTAGGCCAGCTTGCGCAGCCACGGACCGCGCTCGCGGACATACTCTAGATATTCAAGCTCGTGGTCGTCATCCACACCAGCCTGATGCACGCCGTGACCGTAGCGGTTGCATGAGCCGGGGGAAAGTGTGGTCATCGAGCCGGTCACGGTTGCCATACCGGTAGGTCGATGCGTGAGGGGCGGGTGGTGTCGTGGGAGATTTCCTGCTGGGCGCACTGTGTGGTGGCGGCTGTGGCGGCGGGTTCGCCGGTGCCGGGGTTGCGGGCGTACCTGGGGTGCGCGCCTGAGCTGATTTGAACGCTGATGCGGTGACCGGGCTCGAACCGGTGAAACGTTGGCCACAACGGCACTTCTACCTCGGCGAAGCCTTCTTGGTCGGGCTGCGGGTCGGTGGCGGCGGTGCCGATGCTGCCGATGCGGCGGATGCCGTCGCAGACGGTCATGCGGCGGCCGTCGGGGTACACATCGCAGACGCGTACGAACACGTCGGCGCTGGCGGCGGAGGAGCGGAATCGGATGCGGGCGGCCGGTTCGCCGGCGACGACGATGGCCTCCTTAAGCGGGCTGCCGCGGAAGACGGCGATGTCGGCGCGGCGTTCGTGTGCGGCGTTGTCCACCGGGTCGGAGTCCGGGTTCAGGCTGGGGCCGCCCAGCGCAGGTGTCGGGTCTTCGGGGTTGTAGGTGTAGCCGGTGACGCCACCGTCCGGAGTGGACGGATCGAGCAGGCCGGAGGCGTGCAGGTGCCAAGGCTGTGCGGTGGTGTCGGGCGGTGGCCAGGTGGGCAGGTCGTGCCATTGCCGCGCGCCGGTGAGGAAGGCGCGCACGGGTGCGACCCGGCCGCTGGGCGCACCGGCGAAGCGTTCCTTGAGGAATGCGACGGACTCGGCGAAAGATGGGTTCTCGCCGCGGGAAACGTGGCCCCATGCGCCGACGGTGAGGCGTGGTGGCCGGCCGGCGGCGGCGAGCTGCGCGTAGTTACGCAGTTGCCAGGGCAGGAAGATGTCGTACCAGCCCGTGATCATGTAGATGGGTGCGGTGACCCCGGGTACCGAGGCGGTGTGTGACTGTTGTGTCCAGTAGTCGTCGGTCAGGTTTTCGTGGGCGAGCCAGTCCTGGTACCAGCTGATGGGTTGACCCGCAGCCGCGGTGTCGCCCTCGCTTAGCGGCAGCACGTCGAAGGCTTTCTGTAGCTTGCGGTTGGGCAGCAGCATGAGTTGCAGGGTGGCCAGGATGCCGCGGCGGCCCATCGTGTCCATCATCTGCGACCAGCCAAGCGCGTTGCGCAGCGAGTAGGCGCCGTTGTCCCAAGTGGTGGCGCCGAAGTCGGCCATGGTGTTGATCAGGCAGAGGGCGTCGGGTGCGTTGTCGGGGTCCTCGCGTTGCATCCGTCCGGCCACCGCCCACTGGGTGTAACCCAGGTAGCTGGGTCCGTAAGTGGCCACCGTTGGGGCGCACCAGGGTTGCTGGCGTACCCACCGGTGGGTGGCCATGCCGTCGCGTTGCTCGTCGAGGTTGGCGGTGAACACGCCGCCCGATCCCCAGGTACCGCGGCAGCTTTGGACCAGGACGGTGAATCCCTCGCGGGCAAGCGCCGGTGCCTGTGAGATGAGGCTGTGGCGGCCGTACGGGGAGCGGATGACGATGGTGGGCAGCGGCGGGTTCACCGGGCCGACCGGGGTGTAAAGGTCGGCGATCAGTTCGACGCCGTCGTCCATCGGCACGCGCAGTTTGCGTTGCACGGTGAACTCGTAGGGGCCCGGGGTGTGTCCTTTGATTTGCTTGGTCTGCAGCCAGCGGGACAACCGTTGGCGGATACGGGTCATCGCTTGTCCTCAGATTCAGGGGTGGCCAGCCGCTGGGCCAGCGTCCGCGCGTCAGTCAGATAGTTTTGGAACAAAACCGATTGGCGTCAAGAGGAGGTTCGACCCGGCAGGCCCCGGCGCTGAGGGTTCAGTCACACCGAGGGTTCAGTCGCACTGGGCGCCGAAGGCCTGAGCCACCGCCGCGGCGCGGCTGGTCACCTGCAGCCGTTCGAAGACGTTCTCCATGTGCTTGCGCACGGTCGACTCGGCCACCGAGAGCTTGCGCGCGATCTGGCGGTTGGTGCATCCGGCCGCCACCAACCGCAGCAACTCCTTCTGCCGCGCGGTCAACGGCGTCGCCGGCTGGCGAACGCCTCGCAGATACGTCTCGTACAGATGGGGCCGCAACAGCGTCAAAAGGGCCCGGTCGCGGTCGCTGAAATCCGCGCCCGGGCCGCGCGCCAGCAGCAGGCGCAAGGTCCGGTATCTCGGACTCGGCAGGCACAGCATGATCTCGCGCTCGATGCCGAGCGGGCGCATGAAATCGACGTACATGCCACTGGCGTGAAGCTCGTGCTGGGACTGGAAATCCGAGGCCGTGGTCACGGAAGTCAGGTCGCCGGACGCCTCCGGGTAGGTACAGGTGCTGTCCGGGTAATGAAACCAGAACGCTTGGACCAGTTCGGCCTCCCGCGCTTGCGTGAAACCCGGGTCGGGCACTTCCTGCATGGTCGGAGACGTCTGGGCGGCGCTGTCCAGCTCGAAGAAGGAGATCGAGTCGCAGCCGATGAGTTCGCGCAGGCCGTCCAGCACTGAGGACGGGATCGGCTGCGCAGGTCCGCTTGCCGTGTCGTCCGGTTGGACGACGCGCAGCATTGTGCGTACATCACGGTCGCTAATCGCCATCCGGGCCGCCATGCCGTCTACGGTAGGCCGAATCCATAGGCGGCGGTGACGCGTAGGCGACATGACCCCGGCTGCCGCGCACCGAGCAGCGGTTTCAGAAACTTTCTGGACATTTGCTCTAGCGATCTCCGTTCGAGCCGTTGAAACTGTGGCGCCTCTGAGGTCGGCGCCCATCCATTGACCGATGCCGCTGGACTCGGTAGCCTCCTCTCAGGGAAACTGTCGCAATTCGATCGCAGAAAGTTTCTTAACTCCGGCCCTGCTGGGCAGAGCAGGCCGGAGTCAGCCGCCCCATCCGGTCCGGGCACGGCAGGCGGGACCATCCCCGACCTCACCAAGCGAGGAACAGATGACTATGCCCAAGCCCGCCCGGTGGAAGCCCGCTGTTGCCGCGGGCATCGCCGCCGCGACCGTAGCCGCCGCAGGTCTGATCGTCACCGCCAACGCCTACGCGGCGGCGGGCTGCCGGGTCAACTATGCGGTTACGGCCCAGTGGCCCGGCGGCTTCACCGCCAACGTGGAGATCACCAACCTCGGCGATCCGATCAACGGCTGGAATCTGGTGTGGAGATTCCCGTCCGGACAACGGGTCACCCAGATGTGGAACGCCAACTACACCCAGCCGGCCGACACCGTGACCGCGACCAACATGAGCTACAACGCGGCCATACCTACCAACGCGAAAGTTTCGTTCGGCTTCAACGGCTCCTGGTCGGGCGACAACCCGGTGCCGCCCTCGTTCGCCCTCAACGCAGTGACCTGCACCGGCAACCCCGCAACACCCTCACCCAGCCGCAGCGGCACGCCGTCACCGTCCACTTCACCGTCACAGTCACCGTCTTCACAGCCGGGCAACCCGATGCAGATCGTGGCCGCGATGCAGCCGGGTACGAATATCGGCAATACGCTGGACGCCATCCCCGATGAGACGTCGTGGGGCAACCCGCCGATCAACGAGGCGCTGCTGGACCAGTTCCGCGCCCAGGGCTACAAGAGTCTGCGCATCCCGATCACCTGGAGCAACCGTCACGGGCCGGCACCGTCGTACACCATCGACCCGGCGTTCCTGAGCCGCGTCCGCCAGGTCGTGGATTGGTCGCTGGCCCGCGGCTTCTACGTGATGATCAACCTGCATCACGACTCGTGGCAATGGATCAACGCGTACCCCACCGACCGCACGGGCGTTTTCAACCGCTACAGCGCGCTGTGGACCCAGATCGCGGCCGCCTTCCGTAACCACTCGCCGAAGCTGGTGTTCGAAAGCATCAACGAGCCGCAGTTCGCCGGCTCGTCCGGCGACGAGCAGAGCTACCAGTTGCTGCACGAACTCAACGCCGAGTTCGTGCGGATCGTGCGCGCCTCCGGCGGCGGCAACACCAACCGGCTGCTGGTGCTGCCGACCCTGTTCACCAACGGCGACCAGGGCCGCCTCGATGCGCTTCGGGCCTCGCTGGAACGGTTGGGCGACCGGAACCTGGCCACGACGATCCACTTCTACGGCTTCTGGCCGTTCAGCGTCAACATCGCCGGGTTCACCAGGTACAACGCCGAGGTCGAGCAGGACCTGATCGGCACCTTCGATCGCGCCTACAACACGTTCGTATCGCGCGGAATCCCGGTCATCGTCGGCGAATGGGCCTTGCTGAATTGGGATCACAACCGGCCGGGCATCATCGAACGGGGCGAGTTCCTGAAATTCCTTGAGGCCGTTGGCTTCCAGGCTCGGACCCGCGGCCTGACCACCATGCTGTGGGACGCCGGACAGTTCTTGAACCGCAACGAGTTGCGGTGGCGGGATCAGGGTGTGTTCGACATGATCCGCACGGGTTGGACCACGCGCTCGGGCACCGCATCGTCGGATCAGGTGTATGTGCCGCGTGCCGGTTCCGTCACCAGCAAGTCGTTGTCGCTCAACCTCAACGGCACCAGCTTCCAAGGGTTGCGGCAGGGCGGCACCGATCTGGTCAACGGCCGCGACTACACCGTCTCCGGCAGCACGCTGACGCTGACCGCGGCGGCCCTCACCCGGCTGGTGGGCAACCGAGCCTACGGCGTCAACGCCTCCCTGGAGGCCCGCTTCTCGCAGGGGGTGCCGTGGCCGATCGCCATCATCACCTACGACCCGCCGGCCCAAGCCGCGGCCACCGGCCAGACCGGCGGATTTTCGATCCCGACCCAGTTCCGCGGCGACCAGCTGGCCACCATGGAGGCCAAGTACGCCGACGGCAGCCCGGCCGGACCGGCGAATTGGACTTCCTTCAAAGAGTTCTGGCAGAACTTCCAGCCCGACTACGGCGCCAACACCATCATCTTGAAGCCGGAATTCTTCAATGAGGTCAACGATGGCGCCCGCGTCACGCTCACCTTCCACTTCTGGAGCGGCACGCAGATCACCTACTTCGTCACCAAGTCCGGTACCTCGGTGACCGGCACACCAGCTAACCCAGCCGGGGGGTGCCGCGGACAGGCGGCATCCCCCACCTCGGAAGGCGGCTGACCCTATGACATCGCATGCCAATCACTTGACACCGGGCGGCATCTCGCGCCGCGCTCTTCTTGCCGCGGGTGGCGCGATGCTCACCTCGGGCGTTCTGGCGGGCTGCGGTTCCGGCACCGACACCAAGGGGCCGGGCACCAGCGGCGCCGACGAACTGCGGCGGGCGCTGCCCAACTACATTCCCAGCAAGTCCGTGGCGCCCGACGTGCCCAGCGTGGCCGGCGCCAACGGCGCGGCCTCCGATCCGGCGTTTCTGACCTACCCGGCCAGCCCCGCGCGCACGGTCAACGGCACACCCGGCGCCGGCGGCACCTATCTCACGCGGACACCGTTGTGGGGAGCCATCCCGCCGTCCAGTGGCAACTCGTACTACGACGCGGTGAACGCCGCCGTCGGCGCCACGCTGAAGATGCAGCCGGCTGACGGGAACACCTACGTCGATACCTTGCCGGCGTTGTTCGCCTCCGGGAAGCTGCCCGACTGGGTCCAGATCCCGTCTTGGGCCAACGCCCGGCTGAACATGGGCGGTGCGGTCAACCAGTTCGCCGACCTCACGCCGCATCTGGCCGGGGACAACATCGCCAAATATCCGAACCTGGCCAACGTTCCCACGGCGGCGTGGCAGGCGGGGGTGTGGAACGGCAAGCTGTATGGCCTGCCGTGTTTCTCCTCACCCAACAGCTTTCCCGGGTACCTGTTCCACCGCAAGGATCTGTTCGCGGCGGCCGGGGTCTCGCCCGAGGTCAAGTCGGCCGAGGACCTTTTCGCCCTGGGCAAGACGTTGACCGACGCCAACGCCGGCCGGTGGGCTTTCGACGACCTGTGGCCATTCCTGCTGTTCCCGTTCCGGGTGCTGAGCACCTGGAACCCGGATCCCAGCGGCAAGCTGATCCACCAGTACGAAACCCCGGGCATCGTGGAGGCACTCAACTTCGCGGCCCGGCTCACCAAGGCCGGCTACGTCCACCCCGACGCGCTGGCCGGCAACACCGCCAACGGGCAACAGCGGTTCTGGAGCGCGCAGGTGGCCATCAGCGCCGGCGGCACCGGCGCCTGGGACGGCGACGACGCCAAGGGCGGCACGGCCGCCAACCCGAACTACAACCGCCAGGCGTTTAAGATCTTCGACTTTGCCGGGGGTACCCCTGGCATCCAACTGGGTCCCGGGTCCGGCTGGTTCAGCTACCTGAACAAGAAGCTGTCCGACAAACAGATCCAGGAGTGCCTGGCGATCGCCAACTTCCTCGCCGCGCCGTACGGTTCCAAGGAGTACCTGCTGGTCAACTTCGGCGCCGCCGAAGTCGACTACACGATGAGCAACGGCAACGCCATCCTGACCGAACGGGGCCAGAAGGAGGTGGCCACCAGCTTCCAGTTCCTGGTCACCGGCCCGCAGGTGACCCTGGTCAAGAACGGGTTCACCCAGGTGGCCAAGGACTACGCCGCGTGGCAGGCCGACGCGGTCAAATACGCGGTCAGGCCGATGTTTTTCGCGATGAACGTCACCGAGCCGGCCCAGTACTCCTCGATCGGGCAACAGGTCGAGGACACCATGAAGGACGTACGGGCCGGCCGCAAACCGATCGACGCCTTCAAGTCCGCCGTCGACACTTGGCGCAAGCAGGGCGGCGATGAGTTGCGTAAGTTCTACGAGGGGATCCGTGACAAGCACGGCACCGGTCAGTGAGGAGCTTGCATGAGGGTGGCCAGAGCGCGGCTGGGCGCCGAGACGGTCGTGGCGTCCAATGTGGACGGATGGAAGGGGCGGGTCTTCGCCAACCCGGTCATCGCCGGCATGCACCCGGATCCGAGCGTGTGCCGGGCCGGCGAGGACTACTTCCTGGCCTGCTCCAGCTTTGAATATTTTCCGGGGGTACCCATCTTCCACAGCCGGGATCTGGTGCACTGGAAGCAGATCGGCAACGCTTTGGACCGGCCGAGCCAGCTGTGGCTGCCGAGGCAGACACCGTCATCGGGGGGCGTGTACGCGCCGACCCTGCGCCACCACGACGGCCGCTTCTGGCTGATCACCACGAATGTCGCGCCCGGCGGCGGCACCATGCTTTTCACCGCCACCGACCCGGCCGGTCCCTGGTCCGAGCCGATCAGGGCGGCCGGTGTGGCGGGCATCGACCCCGATCTGGCCTGGGACGAACAGGGCCGATGCTGGTGCACCACCGCCGGGATCTATCAGGTGCGCCTCGATCCGGGCACCGGCCGCACATTCGGCGAGCAACGCCGGCTGTGGTCGGGCACACCGGGCGCACAGGCACCGGAGGCACCACACCTCTACCGGATCGGCGATTACTGGTACCTCTTAATCGCAGAAGGCGGAACCGAACGCGGGCATAGCATTTCGATCGCCCGCGGGCCTGCCCCCGGCGGGCCGTTCCAGCCGTGCCCGGCCAACCCGATCCTGAGCCACCGCAGCACCAACCGTCCCATCCAGAACACCGGGCACGCGGACCTCGTCGAGGCACCCGACGGCTCATGGTGGATGGTTCTGCTCGGCGTGCGGCCACGCGGCGGCACCCCGGGCTGGCACGTGCTGGGCCGCGAAACCTTCCTGGCCCCGCTCACCTGGGTCGACGGCTGGCCCGTGGTCGGCGAGCTCACCACCGAAATGCGGGCGCCGCCGTGGCAATCGCACCCGGTGGCCCAACCGCCCTTCGATGACTTCGACGATGGCCGGTTGCGCCCGTGTTGGGTCTCGATCCGCTGCCGGCCCGCCGAAAGCTGGTCGCTGACGCAACGCCCGGGCTGGCTTACCTTGCACGCGCAAGGTGGGTCGCTCGACGACCCCGATGTCACCTTCGTCGGCCGCCGCCAGCAGGACGTGTCCTGCCGGGTACGAGCCTTGGTCGATGCCGGCCGGGGGCGGGGTGGGCTTGCCGTACGCATCGACGAGCACCACCACTACGACCTCGAGGTGGGCGACGGCCAGGTGCGTGTCGTGGCGCGGATCGGTTCGCTGCAACCGACGGTGGCCACCCGGCCCGCGCCCCAGGACCCGGTGCGGCTGGGTATCGACGTGCTCGCCTCGCCGCCCGGGTTCGAGCATCCGTGCAAGGAACCCGACCGGCTGCGGCTGGGCATCGAGGAATCGGATGGCCGTTTTGAGGTGATGGCCGAGCTTGACGGGCGGTACCTGTCCACCGAGGTCGCCGGTGGCTTCACCGGCCGGGTGATCGGCATGTACGCCGCCACCGGCACCGTCCACTTCGACTGGTGCCACTACGAACCGTTTATCCTTACGCCGTGAGCGGGACCGGATGGCGAGGGAGGGGGCCAGGTTGTCACATCCGCGAGGCGATCCGTCGACCCCGGTGACGATTTCCTACATCGCCGAGTCCGCCGGGGTGTCGATCCCCACGGTGTCCAAGGTGATCAACGGCCGGCGGGGCGTGGCCGCAGACACCCGCGCGCGCGTCGAGGCGCTCATCGACCAGTACGGGTACCGCCGGCCCGCCCCCACCACCCGCCGCAACACCATGGAGCTCGTCTTTGACGAGTTGGAGGACATGTGGGGCATGGAGATCATCCGCGGTGTCGAGCGGGTGGCCCGCCAACACCAGATGGGCGTCGTGCTCACCGAGTTCGGCCCGGAGCGCAACGCCATCCACTACTGGATCGACGACACGGTCTCGCGCCGCCCGGCTTGCGTGGTCACCGTGGCCCAACTGTCGCAGGAGCAACGCAACGAGCTACGCGCCAAAGGGATCCCGTTTGTGGTCTTCGATCCCACGGCGGAGCTGCCCGACGACGTTCCCTTCGTCGGAGCCACCAACTGGTCCGGCGGCCGGTCGGCCACGCGCCACCTGATCGAGCTGGGCCACCGCCGCATCGCGATGATCGGCGGCCCCGACCACGTCCTGTGCTGCCGAGCCCGCCTCGACGGGCACCGCTCGGCCCTGGAGGCGGCCGGCCTGCCGTTGGATGATGCCCTCATCGTGCGCACCGACCTGACTCGCGAGGACGGCTACACGGCCGCCCTTGAGCTGCTGAACCGGCCGCGGCGCCCGACGGCCATCTTCGCCTGCAACGACTTGCAGGCGCTAGGCGTCTACCGCGCCGCCCGCGGTCTTGGCCTGCGAATCCCGGCCGACCTCAGTGTGGTCGGATTCGACGACCTGCCGATCGCGGCCCTCGTCGATCCTCCACTGACCACTGTGCACCAACCGCTGACCGAGATGGCCGCCGCCGCCACCGAGCTGGCCCTCGCGCTGGGGCGCGGGGAAAAGACGCCCCAGATCGGACTCGAGTTGGCCACCACCTTGACGGTCCGCGAAAGCACCGCCCCACCTGGGCGCAAAAAGTCCTGACGGGACAAGCTTTCGCAAGCCTCAGGCGGTGACGCTCACCGCGACGGTCAGCTTTATCTGCGGGTTGAGTGGCTGCTCGGGCAGGGCGGAGGCCAGTTCGACCGTGACCTCCGGCCTGGGTCCAAGGGCGACCTCAGCCATCGCCGGTGTCAACGGCAGCCGCAGCTCACTCGGATGATCCACCGGGAAGGGGCCGGCCGTGCCCACCGGTACGGCCGCGCCGCCCTCGCGCCGGATCGAAACGCTGAGCTGTACGCCCTGCCGCGCCTGATTGTTGATGGAAATTATGTTGATGCGCAACGCTTTCGCGTCGCGGACCGGTTCGACCGGAATCCGGGCCGTCGGGGCGGAGGCGGTCAGCTCGACCGACCTGGGCGAAATCGCCGGGCTGGCCGCTGGGCTGATCGCTGGGCTGGCTGTGGGCGTGGTGGTGCCGCCGGGCGAGCAACCGCCCAGCAGCACCATCGCTGTGGTCAGCGTCATGAGTCTGAGCACGCTCACCGCAGCTTTTCCACCTTGGACAGCATCAGCTCCAGGGATGCCTTCACATCCATAGTCTGCGCCTTCATCTGCCGGTTGGGCAGAGCAACGGGCACCAAGGTGAGCGTCATCGGGCTGGGCTTGCCCACCCGCTTGACGATTTCGCCGCCGGAGAGGCGGGCGACGGTCTCGGCGTGGTGCGCCTGCGGGCCATGGTCGAAGAATCCAATCGAGCCAAGGAAACCCGGATCGGAGTCGGGCGTCCTGGCATCCGCTCGCGGTGAATTGAGGAACGCCAGCACCGCGTAATTGGGCGTCTCGGAATGCGTGAAGCGCAGATTGACCCGAACCTTGATGTCGTTGAGCACCTTTTTCGGCAGGTCCTCGGTACCCGGAAAGGTCAAAACCAACGGCGAGGACCCCAGCCGGGCCGGGGCGGCTTCGAAGGTTTGGCGCGACTCCAGGCTCACCCGGCCGCCGCGGTCCAGATGCCGCTTGAGCTGGTCGTCATCTTGCTGCGCGAATAGCCGGTTCATGGCGCCACCTGCGTGTCGTAGCGATAGCTGAGGTAGGGATAGAGCACCGTAAAGATCACCTTGACGCTGACCTGGTTGCCCTTGCGATCGAAGAACTCGGTGAACTCGGTGTTCACCCAATTGGGGTCGTTGGTGTTGGGGTTGTCGCGCAGGATGTTCCACTCCACCCAAAGCTCATCCATCCGACCGTGGTGCGTCCAGAATATAGGGTCCAAAGGCGACATGAAGGTGCCCATGTCGCCGCCGACGAATCCGTGAATCGTGTTGTGCGGACCGCTTTCCAGCGGTCCGGAGCCCGGCCCGAACTGGGCGGTGCTGTTGAGCGCCACCGGATCCCCGGCGAACAGGAGGAAGTTGCCTTCGCCGAGGATGTTGCTGATGACCGTCGGGCCGGCGACCGACGCGGACACGGTCGAGCTTGCCGTGGCCAAGCGCGGCGAGTGGTTCAGCGGCGAGCCGGGTTCGAAGAAGACCGCCGGGATCTGGGGACTGGTCGTCCAATTCCAGTACGGCAGGGCGAAATCCTCGTTGCCCGACAGCTCTTTGCAGATCTGCTCGAAGTAGAAAAGGTAGGCCCGGTGCCAGGGCAGAACCAGCCAACTGCTGTGCCGGCAGAAGCTGTTGTGAATCTGCGCCTGCCGGGTCCAGTTGCGCCCATCGGAGCTGGGCAGCGCCTGCATTTTCGTGATCGCTGTCTTGTAGCTCGTGATGATCGGATCGTTCGGAGCCAATGTGGCGATATTCTTACGGATCGGCCTGTTGGCGATCTTCTGTCGCTGCTCCTCGGTGCAAGCCGCGAGCATCCCAGCGGCGCCCACCCCGGCCGCGAGGGTTGCCAGACTCAACAGACGCCGCCGTGTCAGTCCCAGTGACTCAAATCCATGCGTCATGGAGAAATGCTGGTGCGCCAGGCATTGTCACGCAGTCACTTAACCGACCACCTTCGGAGTCGTCCTTTCAGCCTGCCCGCGCACATTCGCCAATGCTAGACGGCGCCGGGTGCCGAGGCGCGACCGATGATGATGCCGGCCTCCCAACGGGTCGACACGCCTAGGGAATCGAGAATGCGACTGATGTCGCCGGTGACTGTCCGCAGTGAGACACCCAGGTGCCGGGCTATGACGGCGTCCTTGTATCCCATGCATAGCAAGGAAACCACGTTGAGCTGCCGCTCGGTCAGCGGACGGACACCGGACACGTCACGGATGGGG
>Ga0075428_100001146_pt1 | contig 28324 bp, 20 predicted proteins | sample RhiMetdeltSRZDD2_FD_75291 | JGI IMG/M metagenome (GOLD analysis project Ga0075428, IMG submission 75291) | Populus rhizosphere microbial communities from Tennessee, USA - Rhizosphere MetaG P. deltoides SRZDD2 | ecosystem: Host-associated > Plants > Roots > Rhizosphere > Soil | place: USA... | reverse complement strand
CACGACCTTGATGCCGAGCGGGTCGATGCCGAGCACTTCGCCGATGATCCAGCCGAGCACGCTGTCGCTGCCCTGGCCGATGTCGGTGCTGCCGCAGAACGCCGTGACGAGACCGCTGCGGTCGAGCTTGAGCTGCACGCCCGAGTGCGGCATGCCGTTCCAGTAGATCGGCAGACCCGCGCCCGAGAGGTAGCTGCTGCAAGCGAGGCCGAGCCCCCGATACTTGCCGTTCTGCTGCCGGCCGAGCTTGCCGCGCCGCTGTTTCCAGCCCGAGCCGGCGACGACCTTCTCGATGCACGCGCCGAGCCCCATCGAACCGATGCGCAGGAAGTTCGCGGTCAGCGAATCGCGCGGCGCAAGGTTGTCGAGACGCAGCTGCGCCGGGTCGAGACCCAGATCACACGCGATCTTGTCGAGCTGCACTTCGAGCGCGAAGCGTGGCTGCGGCGTGCCGTGGCCGCGCTTTGGCCCACACGGCGCCTTGTTCGTGAAGAAACGCACGCCGCGGAAGTGGTAGTTCTCGACCGCGTAGGTCACGGTCTGCAAAGCACCCGTGTAGAACGTGCTCGCCGTGCCATAGCTGCCGTAGGCGCCGCCATCGAGGTAGCTCCTGAAGTCGAGCGCCGTGATGCGCCCTGTCTTCGAGACGCCGATGCGGCTGCGCATCAGCACGGGATGGCGGCCGCGGTGGCACCAGAACACTTCTTCGCGCGTCAACGCGATCTTGACCGGGCGGCCCGTCAGCATCGCCATCTTCGCCGCGGCGATCTCGTGGTTGAACGGATCGCTCTTGCCGCCGAAGCCGCCGCCGTTCGGGCAGGCGATCACGCGGATGTGGTGTGGCGGCAGCGGATGCAGCGTGCGCGCGAGCGCCTTGTGCAGATAGTGCGGCGTCTGCGTGCTCGACCAGACCGTCAGCTTGCCGTCCTTGTCGAAGTGCGCCAGCGTCGCGTGCTGCTCCATCGGCAGGTGCGTGTTGCCTTCGAAGAAGAACGTGTCCTCGCGCACGTGGGCCGCGCGCTGAAAGCCGTCCTCGAGGTCGCCGAACTCGAGGTTCTCGAGACGGTGGATGTTGCCGCGCACGCCGTAGTCGTGCAGCCTCGGCTCGTCGTTCGCGGCAGCCTCGTGGATGCCGCCGATCGCGCGCAGTTCGCGATACTCGACCTCGACGAGCCGGCACGCGTTCCACGCGATCTCCTCCTCGGTCGCCGCGACCGCGACGACCGGGTCGCCGACGAAACGCACGCGGTCGAGGCACAGCGCGTGTTCGTCCTGGCTCACGGGCAGGATGCCGAACGGGATCGGCAGGTCCTTGCCGGTCAGGATGCCCTTCACGCCGGGCAACGCTCCCGCCTTGCGAGTGTCGATGTGCACGATCTCGGCGTGCGCCATGGTGCTGCGCAGCAGCTTCATGTGCAGCATGCGCGGCAGCGACAGGTCGTCCGCGAAGCGCGTGAGACCGCTGACCTTGCTGCGCGCGTCGACCTTGCGGATCGGCCTGCCGATGACCCGCAGATCGTCCTTCTTCACGTCGTGGTGCCAAGGCGCGTCGGTGCGCAGCAGCGGTGCCGGCCGCTTCACCGGATCGTCAAGAACCATAGATCGACTCCTTGCTCGGCTCGGCCGGTTCGCCGCGGCCGCGCGCCGCCGCGAGCTCGACGGCCTCGAAGATCTTCAGGTAGCCCGTGCAGCGGCACAGGTTCCCGGCGAGGTACTGCTTGATCTCCTCGCGGGTCGGATTCTTGTTCGCGCGCAGCAGCGCGTCGGCAGTCATCAGGATGCCCGGCGTGCAGTAGCCACACTGCGCGGCACCGAGGTCCGCGAACGCATGCTGCAGCAGCGACAGTTCGGCGCCGTCGGCAAGCCCTTCGACCGTGCGCACCTGCTTGCCGACCGCGTCGATGGCGAGCATCAGACAACTGAGGATCGGCGTGCCGTCGACCTGCACGGTGCAGGTGCCGCACTCGCCGAGCTCGCAGCCGTGTTTGGTGCCCGTGAGGCCCATCTCCTCGCGCAGCACTTCGAGCAGCGTCTTGTGCGGCGGGAACGCCACTTCGTGCGGCTCGCCGTTCACCGTGAACGTGGCGAGCACCTTGCTGGGCTCGGTCATGGGGCGAAAGACGATAGCGGCGAGGGGTCGTGTTTTCCCGCGGTCCAAGGCGAACAGCCTCGCGAGACGAGCGACATGGTCGCGTCAGTCCAATCGATGTCGAGTATTCGAGTTTCCACGTCGACTCTTCAGCATTCTGGGCGAGGCCGAGCGCTCCCTGCAGTTCCCTGGCAGCGGCGTGGGCGAACTCGTGCTGCACGCATGCGGCCGACTCATTCTTCGCCGACGCCAAGTATGATGTATGCATGCCGGACGACGTCGAGGCCAAGAACACCGACCGGTCGAGCTGGCCCATCCGGGTGACCCGACTGGGGGACGACTCCGAAGACGCTCTCGACACCACGGCGGAGCAACGGTTGGCCATGATGTGGGAACTCGTCACGCAGGCCTGGGCCATCGCGGGACGCGCGATCCCCGACTACGACCGCGCCCACACGCCTGTTCGCAAGGTTTCCCGCCGCGACCTCGAAGAATGACGAGCCTCGACAGTCTCAATCCGGACTTCCGCGACATGGTCGGCATGCTGTGCGAGGAGCGTGCGGAGTTCCTGGTAGTCGGCGCCTACGCGGTCTCATTCCACGGTCACCCCAGGACGACGGGCGATATGGACCTGCTCGTTCGACCGACTGCTGGGAACGCGGCGCGCGTCTGGCGTGCCCTCCTGCGCTTCGGTGCCCCGGTTGCGGCCACAGGCTTGGTCGAAGCCGACCTCGCCAAGCCGGACACCGTGTACCAGATCGGCGTCCCGCCGCGGCGCATCGACATCCTCACCGAGATCTCGGGGGTCACCTTCGACAGGGCCTGGCAGTCGCGTGTGGAAGTGGATTGGAGTGGTAGGCGTGTGGCTTTCATCGGCTTCGATGAACTGATCGCCAACAAGAAGGCGGCGCGCCGGCCGAAGGATCTGCTGGACGTCGCCCAGCTCGAGAAGGTGCGCAAGAGCAAGAAGGGCCCGTAGCTACCTCCCCGGTGCACGCAGCAGCAGTGCCCGGCTCAATCCTGCAGCAACCAGGAACAACGCCGCTGCGGGGTTGTGCTGCACGATCCCCCCGTCTGACGCCGGTTCGCGCGAGATCGTGGCAACCGGGTCCACTGAGCGGTCAGAACAACCCGATGGTGCACTTCAGGCCGTTGCTGAAGCGCGTCGTCGCACCGAGGCCGCTGCTCGTGAGCGTCGCCCCCTGCAGGTAGAACTGGAAGCCGCTGAACGACGGCGGCAGCGCCGGCAGGGTGATCGCTGTCCACGTCTGCGTCGCGATGGGGAACAGTTGCGGGCCGCTGATCACGTCGAGCGAGGCGTGCAGGAAGCAGTCGTTCGGCAAGCCGAAGCCCGCGAGCGGAAAGTTCGGGCTCACGAGCCCGATGATGCCGAGGTGCATGATCGCGAGCGGATCGATGTTCGTCGTGGTCGCTTGGAACAGCACTGCCAGAGCACCCTGGACCGGGCGGCCGATCGACACAAGGCCGAGCGGCAGCGTGTCGAACAGGTCGAGCGTCAGCGGATTGCTGCCGAACGTCGAGATGTCGCTCGGGCCGGGATCCGCGCTCGGACCGCCCGGCGAGTAACCGGTCAGCCACCACTGCGGGTTGGTCGTCGCGATCGCGCCGTACTCGATCGACCAGTTGCGGTTGACGACGTCCCAGATGATCTGGATGAAGTTCGGGCCGGTCGTGCCCTTGCCGAACACGCCGTTCCACGTCGCGCGACCGACGCCGGGGCTCGGCTCGTCGTAGTAGATGCCGCCGCCCGCGGTGTTGCTCGGATCGAGATCGGTCCAAGCGCACAACCACGCGCTCGGTTGGTTGAGGAACGTCGTCGCGTTCGGCACCGGTGCGGTGGTGTTGCCCGCACCGAGCGAGAGCCAGCCGTTCGAACCGACCCACAGGCCGAGCGTGCCGACCGGCATGCTGGTGTCGTCGCCGAGCGGCAGCGACGTGATGCCCGGAAGCACCGAGAAGCCGGTGCCGGCGACCGTGGTGACGACGACGTTGGTGCCGGTGTTGGTGCCGACGACCTTGAGGCCCGACAAGTCCTGCGCGGTCGCACTGAGCATCTCGTAGAACGACGCGTAGCGCGTGGTGCAGCCGTTGCCCTGCTGCGCGACCCTCGCGCAGTTGCGCGGATCGAACGTCATGCTCCACATGCCCGCCATCGGCGCAGTGGGGCCGATCGGCGACACGAGGCCGGTGTTGGGGTTGCACGACGACAGCACGCCGCCGCTCGGATTGCCGCCGAGCAGGCACTTGTTGGTGCCCGGATCGAACGCGACGTCGCCGACCGCGCCGCCGGGGAACGGCGACAGGAACACCGTGCTCTGGATCGCGCCGTTGCTCTTGTTCACCTTGCGCAGCACCGAGCCGAACTGGCTCCACACGTACAGCTGGCCGCTGTTGTCGAAGCCGAGGCCCGAGTAGTCGGCGCCGCCCGGCAAGTCGAGTGGCAGCGTGCCGACGGTCGTGCACACGCCGGTCGTCGTGTTGATCGTGAACAGCGGGCCGATGCCGTCGACGGCGTAGAGGATGCCCGTCGTCGGATCGATGGCGATGTCGCCTTCGACGTTGACGTACTGCGTCAGGTTGGCGACGAACGTCGTCGCGCCGTTCACCGGGTTGATCGTGAACAGCATGCCCGTGTTCGGGCTGCTGGGGGGTGAGCCGAGCGAGATGCCGTAGAGCACGCCGCTGGGCGAAAAGTCGATCGCGAGCGGAGCGCGGTCGATGCCGCCGGACACGGTGCGCGGGTTCGAGGCGACGCCGGTCGTGGGGTTGATGTCCCACAACGTCGAAGTGGTGGTCGTCGCGCTGTCGATGCCGAGCAGCGACGGGCAAGTCTGGGCGGCGGCGACGCTGGCCAGGCAGCCGATCACTGTGAGCGCGCGGGTACCGAGACGGAGGGAGGAGGTGGGGTTCATGGTGGTTGGGCCGTGGTAGTCGAGGAACGGCCGCGGCAACGAAGAAGGACCGTAACGCGCCGAACGCACGGGACCGCCTCATTCCTCGCCGGCGCGAAGCATGAACATGCATGCCGGAGCCGGCCTCGCCTGCTGGGTCGGGTTCTCGCCGTGCGCGTGCGGGCGGACCATGACCATGGGCCACCTGTCTCTTGCGCAGCGAGTTGCAGCCGGGCGAGGGTGCAGGGGACGTTCAGCGTGCCCACCGGCGTCCTTCAGGCGCCCTTGCCGCTGCCGACCTGCCAGCACTGAGCGGCCAGACGCTGTCTGCCAATGGCTGGTGCTCGAGCCGTCTCCGCAATGGCCGATGGCGACTACGAACGCGCTGCGCATCCCGCTGCGGTGGAGGCAAAGCAGCAGGGGGTGCTTCTGGGCCGCGGCGGACGCCAGTAGAGTCCGCGGACCTCTGGCCCGCGGCTCACCATGCCCACCAAGCACGTCCACGCGTTCCCGAAGCTGCACAATGCGACCTGGCCCGGACTCGTCGGCAAGGAGCCAGGCACCGACCACCCACCGATCGACCTCGACACGATGATCGACTTCACCGCGAAGGCGGAAGTCGATGGTCGCAAGTTCGACGGCGTCGACCTGTTCCTGTGCGCGCCGCACACGAGCATCGACGCCACCGACGAAGAACTGCGCGAGCTGGCCGACAAGGTCTCGCGGGCAGGTCTCGTGATCGGCTCGCTCGTGGCGCCCGTGTGGCCGCCGACCGGCGGCGGCTCCGCGATGGGCACCGAGAAGGAGCGCACCGCGTTCCTGACGCAGGTCAAGAAGGCCTGCAGCATCGGCAAGAAGCTGCGCGACATCGGCATCCGGCGCTACGGCATCATCCGCATCGACTCGGCTTGCAGCGTGACCGAGTGGAGCAAGAACCCCTCCGCGAACCAGAAGACCATCGCCGCGACGTTCCGCAAAGCAGCCGACATCGCGAAAGACCACGGCGAACGGCTGGCCGCCGAAGGCGAGATCTGCTGGGGCGGCATGCACAGCTGGAAGCGCATGGCCGAACTGCTCGAGCTCTGCGACCGGCCGGGCGTCATCGGCTTCCAGGCCGACATGGCGCACACGCTGCTCTTCACGCTCGGCTACAACGCGCACGAGGACCGGCTGCTGCCCGAGGACTACGACTGGAAGGATCGCGCCGTACTCGACCGCGCCTACACCAAGATGACCGGAGCACTGCGGCCGTGGACGTTCGACCTGCACATCGCGCAGAACGACGCGACGGTGTTCGGCTCGGGCTCGCACGACAAGACGGGCCGCCACTGCCTGCCGACGGATCCGAACGGCAAGCTCGACATCACGCACCACGCCGGCTTCTGGTTGCGCGACGACAAGGGTCAGCCCACGCGCACGGTGCGCCATCTGTGCTGGGACGGCTGCATGTTCCCGAACAAGGTCATGGCAACGCAGCAGACCTGGAACGACATCCTCGGCGCCATGCTGAAGGTGCGCGACACCCATGGCTGGTCGTAGCGCCACGGAGACGACATGACCCGCAAACCCTGGAACGTCGGCCTGATCGGCTGCGGCTTCATGGGCCGCGCCCACAGCAATGCCTACCGCAGGGTCGGCAACTTCTTCGATCTCGCGCTGCAGCCCGTGCTGAAGGCCGTGTGCGCGCGCACGCGCTCCGACGCCGAAGCCTTCGCCGAGCGCTGGGGCTTCGAGTCGGTCGAGACCGACTGGCGCCGCCTCGTCGAACGCAAGGACATCGACGCAATCGACATCTGCACCCCGAACGACACGCATCGCGAGATCGCGGTGGCTGCGGCTGCGGCCGGCAAGGCGATCCTCTGCGAGAAGCCGCTCGCGCGCACGGCCGCCGAAAGCGCCGAGATGGTCGCCGCGGTCGAGCGCGCCAAGGTGCCCAACATCGTCTTCTACAACTACCGCCGCGTACCGGCCGTGACGCTGGCCAAGCAACTGATCGACGAAGGCAGACTCGGCAGGATCTTCCACTACCGCGCCGTGTTCCTGCAGGACTGGACGATCTCGGCGCAACTGCCACAGGGCGGCGCGGGTCTGTGGCGTCTCGACAAAGCCGTCGCGGGCAGCGGCGTCACGGGCGACCTGCTCGCCCACTGCATCGACACCGCGATCTGGCTCAACGGCGGCATCGAAAGCGTCACGGCGATGACCGAGACGTTCATCAAGGAGCGCCAGCACAACTTGACCGGCAGGATCGAGCGGGTCTCGATCGACGATGCGTGCGCGTTCCTCGCGCGGTTCGCGAACGGATCGCTCGGCACCTTCGAGTCGACGCGTTATGCGCGCGGCCACAAGGCGCTCTACACGTTCGAGATCAACGGCGAACATGCGTCGATCCGCTGGGACCTGCACGACCTGCACCGCCTCGAGTACTTCGATCACGGCGACGACACGGTCGTGCGCGGCTGGCGCTCGATCCACGTCACCGACCGCGAGATGCCCTACATGAAGCACTGGTGGGTGCCGGGCCTGCAGATCGGCTACGAACACTCGTTCGTGCATCAGGTCGCCGATTTCCTGGAGGGCCTCGCGACGGGCACGGCCGCCGAGCCGACGTTCCACCAGGCGCAGCTGACCCAGCACGTCTGCGACGCGGTGCTGAAGTCCGCCGCCAGCCGGCAGTGGGTGGACACACCCCGCATGTGAGGACCATCCGAGGAGGCACATGACCCAACTCGTCTGCGCGTTGCGCCTCGTCGGCGAGAAGGCGATCGATCCGGCCACGGCTTCGCCGACCGGCAACCTCGCGCTCGAGGACGTCGTGATCGGCGATCCCGGCCCCGGAGAGGTGCTCGTCGAACCGCTGTTCGCCGGCGTCTGCGGCTCCGACAACAGCGCCTCGCTCGGCAAGCCGAACTTCGCGTGGGTCAAGCGGCCGCGCACACTCGGTCACGAGTTCAGCGCGCGCATCCTCGCGTTCGGCAGCGGTGCGGAAGGCCACGCCGGCATGAAGGTCGGCGACGTCGTCTGCGGCCTCGCCATGCGCGGCTGCCGGGATCCACGCTGCCGCGGCTGCCGGCGCGGCAGATGGAACTACTGCCGGCGCAAACGCATCATCGGCTTCCATCGCGACGGGGCCCTGGCGCGGCGCGCGATCCTCGAGGTCGACCGCTGCATCCCGCTGCAACCGGGCATCACGCCGCTGCAGGCGGCACTCGTCGAACCGCTGTCGGTCGTAGCACAGGGCGTGCTGCGCAAATGCGGCATCCAACCCGGCATGGACGTCGTGGTCTCGGGCTGCGGCATCATGGGCCTCATGGCGGCCGAGCTCGCGCGGGCCGCCGGCGCGCGCGTCGCGATCACGGGCATCGAACGCGATCGCGGGGTGCGGCTCGCGCTCGCCGCAGCCCGCGGCTTCGTTCCGATCGTCGTGACCGCTGAAACGCCGCTGCACGAACGGCTCGCGCGCGGCGTCGAGGCGCAGGACGGCACACGTTTCGGCGATGCGTTCGACGACGGCCTCGTCGACGTCTTGATCGAATGCTCGGGCGCGCCGCAGGCGCTCTCGACCGCGGGGCTCGCGGTGCAACCCGAGGGCACGATCTGCACGATCGCGACCTATCCGTGCGACGTCTCCTTCGGCGCGACCGCGTTCACGCGTGCAGGGCAGTCGATGCAGGGCGTGATGGGCAGCAGCCACGAGGACTACGACAACGCGCAGCTGCTGCTGCGACGCGGCGTGCTGCCCGTCGAGGACTACACGCAGGTCTACCTGTTCGAGGACGCGATGACGGCGATGGCGGACTCGATCGCGGCGCGCACGCCGAAGGCCGTGTTGCAGCTGCAACCCACATGAACGACGCCGTCGTGCTCGTGACAGGCGGCACGGGCTGCATCGGCGCAGTCGTCGTGCGCGATCTGCTGGCCGCCGGGGCCGGTCGCGTCGTCGTCGCTTCGCGTCTCGGAACTGCGGGCCAGCTGCCCCTGTGGCTGCCCGCGCCGCTCGATACGCGTGTGACCCTCGCCGCGGCGGATCTCGCGGGACTGGACGCGATCCGGAAGATCGTCGCGGAACACCGGCCGACCCATGTCGTGCACCTCGGCGGTCTGCAGAGTCCCGATTGCGACGCCGACCCGGCGCGCGGCCTCCAAGTCAACGTCGGCGGCACGCAGGTGCTGCTCGAGACCGCGGAGCGTCTCGGAAGGCCGCTGCAGCGCTTCGTGTTCGCGAGCTCGGCGGCGGTCTACGGGCCGCGCTCGCTCTATCCGGGACCGCTGGTGCACGAGAGCGCCGCGCTGCAACCGCCCAACCGCTACGGCGTCTGGAAGCTCGCGGGTGAGCATCTATGCCGCTTGTTCGCGCAACGCACGGGCGTGCCGACCGTCTGTCTGCGACTCAACACGACGTATGGCAAAGGCCGCGACCGCGGCCGCACGGCAGCGCCGACGACCGCGATGAAACACGTGGCCGCGGGCGCAGCGCGCAGGGAACCGTTCTCGATGCCGTATCGCGGCCGCGAGAACTACCACTTCGTCGAGGACGTCGGCGCGTGCTTCGCGGCCGTCGCGACGGCTCCGTTCGAAGGCTTCTCGGTGTTCAACATCCGCGGCACGACCATCGAGGTCGCGGCGTTCCTCGCGCTGATCGAGCAGGTCGCCGCCGAGCTCGGCATGGCGTCGAGCCGCAAGCTCGCGATCGCGAGCGATGCCGCCGAGAACCTGTTCGTCAGCGATCTCGACGACCGCGCGATCCAGGCCCGCTTTCCGCACCTGCCGTACACACCGCTCGCCGAGGGTGTGCGGCGCTCGCTGCTCGAATTCCGGCGCACAGACACACGGGTTTCTCGAGACATGAAGACGCAATGATGGATACGCCCGTCGATGACGCGCGACGGACCGGTGCGTGGCCGTGGATCCGCTGGGGGATGGCGTGCCTGCCGTTCCTCGCGATCCTCGTCTACCAGATCGCCACGACGGCGTTCCTCTGTGACGATGCGTTCATCAGCTTTCGCTATGCGCGCAATCTGGTCGCGGGGCACGGACTCGTCTTCAACCGCGGCGAGTACGTGGAGGGCTACGTGCACCTGCTGTGGACCCTCGAGGTCGCCGGCCTCTGGTGTCTCGGGCTGCGCCCCGAGATCTCGGCTCACCTGCTGTCCATCACGCTGACGGCGGGAACGCTCGCGCTCGTCGTCGCCTCCGCTCTTCGCCTCGACGGGCAACCGCAGCGGCGACTCGTCGCCTGGCTCGCGCTCGGACTCGTTGCGTGTTGCCCGAGCTTCGCGGTCTGGTCGACGAGCGGACTCGAGGCGAGACAGTTCACGTTCCTCGTCGTGTTGGGTTCGTTCCTTTTGACCCGTGCGGCGGCTTCGCGCCGGTGTCTGATGCTGGCGTCGATGGTGTTCGCCGCGGCGGAGCTCACGCGACCCGAGGGCATGCTGATCTTCGCCTGCGCGTTTGCGTGGCGCCTCGTGCAGGACAAGGTGGCCGGGCAGCTGCGGCTCGACCGCGTGTGGTCGCTGGCTCTGCCGTTCACGGCCGTGCTCGCGTGCCACTTCGTGTGGCGCTACTGCTACTACGGCGACTGGCTGCCGAACCCGTACTACGCCAAGTACGTGAGGGCCTGGTACGAGTCGGGTTTCACGTATCTCGCTTCTGCCGCGATCGAGCTCGGGACGTGGGTGTGGGTACCGTTGGCGTGGACCGCCATGAGGCGACGCGGTGCTGCGCGCGACCTCACGCACGCGCTGCCGTTCGTGCTGATCGTCCCCCACCTGCTCTACCTGCTGCGCCTCGGCGGCGACCACTTCGAGTTCCGGCCGATGGACTTCTACCTGCCCCTGCTGGCGGTGCCGGCGGCGATGGGTCTCGTGCAGCTCGTTCATGCGCTCGTCGGCGTGCTGCCCATCGCGGCAGAGCGGCAACGTGCTGCCTGGCAACGAAGGCTCGCGGTCGCGGCATGCGTGCCGGTCATCGTCTACAGCCACGGGCTCGCGGCGGCGTCGCTCGCCGCACCGTTGGCCCCAGGGTTCCCGTTCAGGCTGACCTTCGACGAGACAACTTCTCCGCTGCTGCAGTTCGCTCCCGGCCTGCCGCCTCTTCGCAGCATCCTGAATCACCTGCGCGACGATACGTACGACCACTTCGTCGCAATGCCGACCCAGGTCCTCGCGTTCAGCCGCGATCGGCGCCGCCTCTTCGAGGTCTGCGAGCGACTGCCTGACGGCGTGTTCCCCACCGATGCGATGGCCACGGACGGCTCGGTCGGCGTGATCCCGTTCTACCTGCGCGAGGTCAGCGTGATCGATTCGCTGGGGCTCACCGATGCGGTCATCGCACGCACGCCGTCGAGCCACGACAACGCCAGCCGCAAGATGGCCCACGACCGCTGGCCGCCGACGGGCTATCTCCGGCAACGCGGTGTCAACATGTCGCTCCACCCGGTCGAGGGCAGCGAGACCGATGCGCTGCGAGCCGCCGACTTCGCGTTGCGGATCGACCCGAATGCCTGGCTGCCGCTGCGCGCGGTCGATCGCGAGTACGCGCAGCGTTCGTTTCCGAGCGATCGATTGGTCATGCGCCATCGCGTCGACTCCCACGACCCTGCTGCGAACGAGATCCTGCTCGATGGCAAGCAGTATGTCGGCGTGAGGCTGTTGGCCACCTTCGAACCGGACGATCCTGGACTCACGTGGAGCTGCAAAGGCGACGCCCGCGTGGGACCGACGCCGAAGATCCTCATGGGCGGCATCGGTGTCGGCCAGCTTTCGATCGCAGGAGACCCCGAGAGCGCCTCGGTCGAGGGGTCGGCCCGATCGGAGGAGTTCGTGGCCGAGCCCGGGGCCATGTTGGTCATGTTCCTCGCCGGTCAGCGCTCTCTCGGCCTGCAAGTGAACCTGTGTCGACGCGGCGAAGTCGTGCGGTCGTGGAGCCCGGCGACAGACCAGCTGCAACCGGTCGTGTGCCCGCTCGATGTTCATGCCGGTCAGCCGTTGAGCCTCGAGGTCCACGACCCTGGACCAGGATGGCTCGTGCTCGACCACGTGCTGCTCGTCCGCCAGGGCAGTGGTGCGCGGGCGGCGCTCAGTGCCGCCTGGTCCGCGGGACGGGATCCGCTGATGGACTTCGTGCGGATCGCGCCGCTGCGCAGCGTGCACGGATGCGCCGTCGCAGGCTACACGACGATCACGGCGAGCAATCCGATGCCGTTCCCGACCATCCTGACGGTCGAGCTCGTCGAAGGGCCCGCGGACGCATGCCTGCTCTGCGGTCCCTGGATGCGCAGCGACGGACGTGGCATCACGCGCAGTCTCGCCACGGGAGCGACTGCGCAAATGCAGCTCAACCTGAAGGTTTCCGCGACGCCGATCGAGCGACAGACGTTCACGGTTCGAATCCGCGTGCAGAACGCGCAAGGCTCGCCGGATCCAGAAGCAGCTCTCGTGTGGGAGGTTCCACTGCCCTGGCAAGAACGCGACTGACCGGAACCACGCCGGTTAGTCTCGGCGCTCGCGAATGGCCTGTACTGCCACTGCCTCCCCGATCATCGCGCGCTGGGCCGCACTGGTCCCGGCCGGGACCGCCGTGCTCGACGTGGCGGCCGGCAGCGGCAGGCACACGCGCCTCTTCCTGCAGCGTGGCAACCTCGTCACGGCCGTGGACCGCGACGTCGCGGCGCTGCGCGCGATCGCAGACGATCGGCTCGAAGTAGTCGAAGCCGACCTCGAAACCGCTGCGTGGCCGCTCGCGGGGCGCGCGTTCGGCGGCGTCGTCGTGAGCAACTATCTGTGGCGGCCGCTGCTGCCCGCGATCGTGGCGAGCGTCGCGCCGGGCGGCGCGCTGCTGTACGAGACGTTCGCCGCCGGCCACGAACGGTTCGGCCAGCCCAAGAACCCGGACTTCCTGCTGCGCCCCGGCGAACTGCTCGACGCGGTGCGGGGTCGACTCGAGGTGCGCGAGTACGCGCATGGCGAAGAAGGGCAGCCGCCGTCGGCCGTGCGCCAGCGGGTGTGCGCCGTGCGCCTGGATTGACGCGCCTGATCGCGGGGTCTCAGCTCACGGTCGCGCAGCGCATGTTTGTTCTCTCCAACATGGGATGTTCGGAAACACGACATGCGCCGAGACGCGATTCGACCAGTGCGGACAGAGCAATCGACGCGACCTGATATGGTTCCGCGGGTTCGCCCATGAACGCCGAAGCTCTGCACACGGATGTCCTCGTGCTCGGCGGCGGGTTCGCCGGCACACGATGCGCGCAGCGACTCGAACGACTGCTGCCGCGAGAACAGTCGATCACGCTGGTCAGCAGCGAGAACTACGTCGTGTTCCAGCCGCTGCTGCCGGAAGTCGTCGGCGCGAGCCTCGACCCATCGCACGTGATCAGCCCCCTGCGACACCTGTTGCGGCGCACGCGCGTCGTGCGCGGCAACGTCTGCCGGATCGCCCTCGCTCCGAAGGGCGAACGCATCGCCGGCACCGTGAGCGTGAGCGCAGACGGTAGCGACGAGACCGTCGTGTTCGCCGCGAGGCACATCGTGATCGCGCTCGGTTCGGTCGTCGACGTGAGCCGGATTCCCGGAATGAGCGAGCACTCGCTGCTGATGAAGAACGTCGCCGACGCGCTCAACCTCAGGCACAAGATCATCACGTGCCTCGAGCGCGCGGTGCTCGAACGCGATGCGGACGAGCGGCGCGCGTTGCTGACGTTCGTGGTCGTCGGTGGCGGGTTCTCGGGCGTCGAGACGGCAGCCGAGATCCGCGACCTCGTGAGCAGCGCAGCGAAGTTCTTTCCAACCCTGGAGACGGAGACGAAGCGCGTGGTGTGCGTGCACTCGCGCGACAGGATCCTGCCCGAGCTCGACGCGAGGCTCGGCGACTACGCACTGCTCCGGTTGCGGAAGCGCGGCGTCGAGTTCCGCCTGCAAGAACGGACCCGCGCGGCATCGCGCGAAGGCATCTACCTCGCGAACGGCGAGCTGATCCCTGCGCGCACGATCGTCTGCACGATCGGCAACGCGCCGCATCCGATCCTCAAGGACCTCGTGGCGACGATCGAAGGCCGGTTGCCGACCGACGAATACCTGCGCCTGCAGGCCCACGACAATCTGTGGGCGCTCGGCGACTGCGCCTACAGCCCCGACGGCCATGGCGGCATCGCACCACCGACCGCGCAGTTCGCGACGCGGCAGGGTGCGGTGACGGCGCGCAACATCGCAGCGGCGTTGCAGCAGCAACCGCTGCAGGTGTTCCGGCACAAGAGCCAGGGCCAACTCGCGACGCTGGGCCATCGCAACGCCGTGGCTGCGCTCGGCAGGCTGCGCATCTCGGGTTTCCCGGCGTGGTGGCTGTGGCGCACCGTCTACCTGTTCAAGCTGCCGCGCTTCGAGCGCAAGCTGCGCGTGGTGATCGACTGGACGCTGAACCTGTTCTTCCCGCGCAACCTCAATGCGCTCGGCGTCGCGCAGACCCAACGTCACGAGGCGATCCACCTCGAGACTGGAGAGACGCTGTTCCGGCAAGGTGATCCGAGCGCCGCGTTCTATGTCGTCGACTCGGGCCGCATCGAATTGACTCGCGTCGACGACCAGGGCGTGTTGCTCGGGCGCGACGAGCTCGGCCCCGGCGAGCACTTCGGCGAAGGTTCGCTGCTGCGCACGGGCTTCCGGGCGACGACGGCCGTAGCCGTGGCACCGACGACGGTGCTCTCGTTTCCCGCAGCGCAGTTCCAGCGAGTGACGCGGTGTTTCCTCGCCCTGCGCCGGCTGTTGGAAACGACGTCGCGCCGCTTCCAGCCGGCCAGCGCCATCATCCCGGCGTGGGTGCCACCAGACCGCCTGCGAGTACCGCTGCACAGCGTGATGAGCAGTCCCGTGTTCACGATGCGTCAGGATGCGACGCTCGAGCAGTGCCTCTCGCAGTTCGTCGCGAACAGATTCAACTGCTTCCCGATCGTCGACAAGAACCTCCGACTCGTGGGGCTCGTGACCAGCACCGATCTGTTCGCCGCGCTGCGGCGCGACGTCGACCTGCAGCAGCCGTTGCAGACGATCGCGACCTGGAAGGTGCAGTGCCTTGGCCCGACCGAGCCGGTCGAACGCGCCGTGGAGATCATGCGCCGTCGCGATGTGAAGCACGTGATGGTCACGGACCATGACCAACGGATCGTGGGCATCGTTTCGCTGAAGGACATACTGAAGCTGATCCTGACGGCGTCGCCCAAGCCGGCGCCAAATCTGAGTTGACTGCGGGCAAGGTCCGGCCGCACGCTCTGCCGGCCATGCGCCGAGACGACGCCAGGATCGGACCTGCCGCGAGCCGGTTTGGCTTGCTCGCCTTCTTGCTCGCGGCAACCGCCGCTGCACAGGAGACGCACTGGGCTTTCGTGGCGCCCGTTCGGCCACCGGTGCCGCAGTGCCGCGACGCGAGCCAGGCCAGGAACGACGTCGACCGTTTCGTGCAGGCGCGACGCGAGACGATGGGTCTCCCCGCGTCGCCCGAAGCATCGCGCGGCGAACTGCTGCGACGCGTGACCCTCGATCTGACGGGCTTGCCACCCACGCTCGAAGACCTGGACCTGTTCCTGCGCGACGAACGTCCGGACGCCTTCGAACGCATCGTCGACTCGTTGCTCGCATCGCGCGCCGCCGCCGAGGAGTCGACACGCTGGTGGCTCGACCTGTCGCGTTACGCGGACACGCACGGCATGCAGCGCGATCAGGTGCGCGCCTTGTGGCGTTGGCGCGACTGGGTGCTCGACGCACGTGAGGCGAACGTGCCGTTCGACCGGTTCGTCACCGAGCAGCTCGCGGGGGACCTCCTGCCCGCAGCGACGCCGGCGCAGCAGATCGCGAGCGGCTGGAACCGCAACAATCCGACGTCCGACGAGGGCGGGCTGATTCCCGAGGAGTATCTCGCGCGCTACGCGATGAACCGCGTCGACACGTTCGGCACGGCGATGTTGGGCCTCACGGTCGGTTGCGCGCAGTGTCACGACCACAAGTCGGATCCGTTGACGCAGTGCGACTACTACCGCCTGCTCGCCTACTTCGCCTCGTTCGCCGAGCAGGGCAACGACGGCGGTGCGTTGGCGCCGGCACCGGCGATCCTCGCTCCGACCGAGCAGCAGCGCGACGAACACGAACGCCTGCGCGCGGCCGCGACCGCGGCCAAGGACGCGCTCGCAGCGATCGGTTGGTCACCGCTGCGGCTGGCGTCGATCGACGCGACGAAGTTCTCGTCGCTCGCCGACCTCTCGCTGCTGGTGGCGGACCCGGCCCCGGTGCGCGGCACCTATGCACTCGCCGCGGACGCGAACTTCGAAGGTGTGACTGCCTTGCGACTCCTCGTGCTGCCCGACGAGACGCTGCCGCACCGCGGGCCCGGTCGCGCCGACAACGGCAACTTCGTGCTCGGCGAAGTCGAGATCACGGCCGGCGATGGCCTCTCGAGCGAGCGCGCGGCGATCGCAGCGGCTCACGCGGATCACGCGCAGCCGAACCACGCGGCATCGCTCGCGATAGACGGCGATCCCGCGACGGGCTGGGCGCTGCTGGGCCACCACGAAGCAACGGCTCTGTACTTGACGCTGAAGAGGCCGCTCGCGCCCGGCACGACGCGGATCGAGATCCGCATGCAACACGAGACGCAGCACGAGCGGCATCTGGTCGGCCGGTTCGCCTGGCAGGTCACGACGGCCGAGCTCGGCGAGCTCCCGGCGCGCGCGGGCCAGACTGGCCAGCAGCTCGCGGCCTGCGAGGCGCAGTTGCCGCAGTGCATGGTCAGCGCCGACCTGCCCGAGCCGCGCGCCGTACACGTGCTGCAGCGTGGTCGTTACGACCGACCCGGCGAACGCATAGCACCGGGTACTCCTGCGTTCCTGCCGCGTCTGCCCGCCCCGATGGATCACCCAGCCGGGCCGTCCGACCGCCGCGAGCTCGCCGCGTGGTTGTTCCGGCCCGACCATCCGCTGACCGCGCGCGTCGCCGTGAACCGGATCTGGCTCCGGCACTTCGGCCGCGGTCTCGTCGCGACGCCGCACGACTTCGGCGTGCACGGCGCGCGGCCGAGCCATCCCGAGCTGCTCGATTGGCTCGCCTGCGAGCTGCGCGACAGCGGTTGGAACGAACGGCACATCGATCGCATGCTCGTGACGTCGGCGACGTATCGGCAGAGTGCGCGCGCGAGTGCCGAGCAGCTCGCACGGGATCCCGACAACGTGGGTCTCGGCCGCATGAGCCGGCAGCGTCTGCCCGCCGAGACCATCCGCGATCAGGCGCTGGCCGCCGGCGGCCTGCTCGTGACGCAGTTCGGCGGCCCCAGCGTGAAGATCCCGCAGCCTCCGGGCATCTGGGAGGCCGTCGCGTTCCCGGGCAGCAACACCGAGCACTACACGCCCGACACGGGGGACGCGCTGCACCGGCGCAGCCTCTACACGTTCTGGAAACGCACCGCGCCGCCGGCCCTGCTCACGACGCTCGATGCCCCGAGCCGGGAGCAGTGCGTCGTCGAGCGGCAGGTGACGAACACGCCGTTGCAGGTGCTCGCGGTGTGGAACGACGAAGGAATGCGCGAAGCGGCGCACGCGTTCGGGCAGCGCTGCCTCGCGCAGGCGGGCGACGATACGCTGCGGTTGCACTTCGCCTTCCGGTTGCTGCTGCAGCGGCCGCCGTCGGTTGTCGAGCAGGACGCGCTGCGGCGAGCGCTCGTTGCGCAACGTGCGGCGACATGCGACGAAGCCGCAGCGTGGACGATGGTGGCCAGCCTGTTGTTGTCGCTCGACGAGGCCCTGCATCGCAACTGACATGGACCCGCACCCGCGCATCGACCGCCGTTCGTTCCTGGCCCAGGCCTCGGCTGGCGCCGCGGCGTTCGCGTTCTGGGGCGGCACCGAGCCGCCGCGGCAGCCGCATTTCGCGGCGCGCGCGGTGCGCGTGCTCTACCTGCACATGTCGGGCGGGCCGTCGCAGCACGATCTGTTCGACTACAAGCCCGCGCTCGCGCGCTGGCACGGCACGGACCTGCCCGACTCCGTGCGTCAGGGCCAGCGCATCACGACGATGACTTCGGGCCAGAAGAACCTGCGCATCGCGAACACGAGGCGCGTCTTCGAGCAGCGTGGCCGAAGTGGGGCGTGGATCAGCGACCTGCTGCCGCACACGGCGCAGCAGGCCGACGAGCTGGCGATCATCCGCTCGATGCAGACCGACGCGATCAACCACGAGCCCGCGATCAACCTGCTGCAGACGGGCAGCGAGCTGCCGGGTCGGCCGTGCTTCGGCGCCTGGCTCGGTTGGGCCATTCGTGCCGCCTCGCGCGACCTTCCGGCCTTCGTCGTGCTGCACTCGACGTGGTCGGGACCCAAGGTCGATCAGCCGCTCTACCATCGCCTGTGGGGCGCCGGCTTCCTGCCGGCGGAGCACCAGGGCGTGCTGTTGCGCAGCCACGGGGATCCCGTGCTGTTCCTGCAGGATCCGCCCGGCGTGTCGCGCGAGGCGCGGCAGGCGCACCTCGCGGCGATGGCGGAGCTGCATGCGGCCGCGCACGAACGCTTCGGCGATCCGGGGATCCAGGCACGGCAGCAGCAGGCCGAGCTCGCATTCCGGATGCAGACCGCGGTGCCGGAGCTCGTCGACACCACCGCAGAGTCCCCCGAGGTGCAGGCACTGTATGGCGCCGACGTGCGCACGCGCGGCACGTTCGCGAACAACGCGCTGCTGGCGCGGCGGCTGCTCGAACGCGGCGTGCGCTGCGTGCAGATCTACCACCGCGGCTGGGACCAGCACAAAGAGATCGAGGCCGACCTGCCCAAGCAGTGCCGCGACGTCGACCAGCCGACGCAGGCACTGCTGATCGACCTGCGCCGCCGCGGTCTGCTCGACGACACGCTCGTAGTGTGGACCAGCGAGTTCGGCCGCACGGTCTATGCGCAGGGCGAGCTCGAAGACGGAAGCTACGGCCGCGACCACCATCCACGCTGCTTCGTCACGTGGCTCGCGGGCGCGGGCGTGCGGGCGGGCCACCAACACGGCGAGACGGACGAGCTGGGCTACAACACCGTGCGCGACCCGGTGCACATACACGACCTCAACGCGACGCTGCTCTACTTGCTGGGCTTCGATCACGAGAAGCTGACGTTCCGATACGAGGGCCGCGACTTCCGGCTCACGGACGTGCACGGGCACGTCGTGCGCGAGCTGCTCGCGTAGGAGCCGAGAGAAAGCCATGCTCGACCGCTCGCAGGAATACACGAAGATGGCCGAGGTGGAGAGCACGCTGTGGTGGTATCAGGCGCTGCACCACCTCGTGCTCGCTGCGATCCGCACCTACGCGGCAGCCGCCGACCCGCAGATCATCGATGCAGGTTGCGGCACCGGTGGGCTGATGCAGTTCCTGCGCGCGCACGGCTCGAGCAACCTGCGCGGCTTCGATCTGTCGGAGCACGCCGTGGCCTGGTGCAGGAAGCGTGATCTCGACGTGCGGCAGGGCAATCTGCTCGACATCGGAACGCTGCACGCCGAGCGTTCCGCCGACGTGATCGTCAGCAACGACACCCTGTACTTCCTGGACCGCGACCAGCAGGCGAGTGTCGTGCGGCAATGCGCCGCGATCCTGCGGCCGGGCGGGCTGCTGATCCTGAACGTGCCGGCTTTGCGCGCGTTCGCGGGCATCCACGACCTCAGCGTCGGCATCCGCGAGCGTTTCTCGCGCGCCGACACGACGCGGCTGCTCGGCGGGCCGTCGTTCGAAGTCGTGCGCGAGTGTTACTGGCCGTTCGTGCTGTCGCCGTTGATCTATGCCGCGCGCGCTGCGCAGCGCCGGACCATGCGGTCCAACCCGCAGTTCGCGGTGCAGTCGGACATTTCGCTTCCACCGCGATGGATCAACAAGACACTGCTCGCGTTGGTCCGCGCCGAGAACCGGCTGCTGTCCAGGAAGCCGTTCGGCAGCTCGCTGTTCCTCGTGGCGGTCCGTCAGCCGGCCAGCGCATTGAGCTCGGCAGCGACGCGGTCCACGCTGGCTTCGGGCAGCTCCGGGTAGAGCGGCAGCGACAGTACCTCTGCGGCGAGGGCTTCGGAACGGGGCAGGTGGCCTTCGGCGAGCCCGAGGAACGCATAACCGCGCATACGATGGATCGGGTCCGGGTAGTGCACGCCGGTCATGATCGCGCGCTGGCGCAGTGCCTCGCGCACGCGTTCGCGCTCGGGAACGCGCACGACGTAGAGGTGATAGCCGTGCGCGACCTCGGGGCCCGCGACGATGCGCCGGATCCGCGGCGACAGCGCGCGGTCGTAGCGGGCTGCCAGCTCGCGGCGCCGCGCCACGAACCGGCCCAGGTGTGGCAGCTTGACGCCGAGCAGGGCCGCCTGCAGCGGGTCCAACCGGCTGTTGATGCCTTCGCGCTCCGCGTAGTAGCTGGCTTCGAATCCGTACATGCGGATGCTGCGCATGGCTGCCACCAGCGCCGGGTCTCGCGCGAAACAGAGGCCGCCGTCGCCGAACGCGCCGAGGTTCTTGGTCGGGTAGAACGAGAACGCGGCAGCATCGCCGAACGTGCCAGCCGGCCTGCCGCGCAGCAAAGCGCCATGGCACTGCGCGCAATCCTCGACGATGCGCACGCCCGAGCCCAGAAGACGCGAAGCGAGCCGCTCCACGTCGACGACGTTGCCATACAGGTGCACGGGCACGATCGCGCGTGTGCGCGGACCGACGCGACGCACCGCATCCTCGAGATCGAGCAGCGCCGTGTCGGGATCGACATCGCAGAACACCGGCATTGCACCCGTGCTCCGGATCGCGCTGACGGTGGGCACCGCCGTGTTCGCTACGGTCAGCACTTCGTCGCCGGGACCGATGCCGAGCGCGCGCAGCGCGATCGCCAGCGCATCGGTGCCGCTGTTGACGCCGACCGCGCCGCCGTGGCCGAGTGTGCTGGCAAAGGCGCGTTCGAAGCGCTCGACCTCCGGACCGAGGATCAGCGTGCCCGAATCGAGCACCCTCGTCACCGCCGCCATGAGCTCCGCGCGCAGCGTGTCCAGCTGCTCGCGATATTCGAACATGACGACGGGCTTCATCTCAGATAGACGTCGGCGTGTCGCCGGAAGAACTCGATCGTGCTCGCCAATCCCTGCTGCAGCCCGATCTGCGGCCGCCAGCCCGTCGCGGCGGCGAAGCGCGACCAATCGCCGTAGTAGTCGCCGATGTCGATCAGCCGGCGATCGCTCGGGAACGGCACGTGTTCGACCGAAAAGTCCGTGAGCTTCGCGAGCATGGCGGCGAATTCGTTCAGCGAATGGTGTGCTGTCGCACCGAGGTTGAAGACGCGCCCGCGGCAGTTCTCGGTGACCGCGGCCAGCAGCATCGCGTTCACGACGTCGTCGACGTGGTTGAAGTCACGGCGCTGCTCGCCATTGCCGTAGATCTGGAGCTTCTCGCCGCGCATGGCCCGGAACAGGAAGACGCCCGCGAACCCCTGCCGGTCGTTCTTGATCTGCTGCCTGGGGCCATACGTGTTGGTCAACCGCAGCACGACCGATTGCAGGTCGTAGGTGCGGTGGTAGAGCAGGTGGTAGTACTCGGCGGCCAGCTTGTTGATGCCGTTCACGTCGACGGGGATCGTCGGATGGTCTTCGTCGACCGGCAGGCGTGCCGGGCAGCCGTAGACCTGACGCGTGGACGTGTAGAGCAGCACGGCGCGTGGATTCTCGTGCCGGCACGCCTCGAGCAGGTTGATGGTCGACGAGCAGTTGACGGCGAGGTCGAGCTCGGGATCGCGCATGCTGTCGCCGTGACTCACTTGACCCGCTAGATGGAACACGAAGTCCTGGTCCTTGACCACGACGCGCAGCGCACCCACGTCCCTGAGGTCCGTCACGTGGATGCGCGCACTCTCCGCGATCGGCGCCACGTTGCGCATGTCGCCGCCATGGTTGGCAATCAGCGAGTCCACGATCGTGACCTCGGCGCCGAGGTCTGCGAGCTCGAGCGCGAGGTTGCTGCCGATGAAACCGAGTCCACCGGTCACGAGGACCCGCTTGCCCGAGTAGCTAGGTCTCATTCCTTGCCTTGTCATCGCCGGCTCCGCCGCCGCAATTCACGCGGCCACGCACGACGAACTGTTGCCGGCCGTTGTCCTGCAGGAACAGCCGGCCCAGATACTCGCCGATCACGCCGAGCACCAACAGCTGGATTCCGGACACGATCAGCACCGTCACGATGATGGAAGCCCAACCGCTCGGGATCTCGGGATGGTTCAGACGCTCGATCAGGAACCACACGCCGAGCAAGGCCCCGATCAGCGCCACGGTGATGCCGGCGAACGACGCGAGCCGCAACGGCAGCACCGAGAAACCCGTGAACATGTTGAGCCACAAGGAAACCAGCTTGCGCAGCGTGTAGCCCGACTTGCCCTCCTGCCGCGCGTCGTGCTGGACCAGCACGGTGGTGTAGTTGCGCGTGATCCGCAGCACCAATCCGTCGAGGTAGGGGAAGGGTCCGCGGTAGCGCACGACCTCGTCGATCACGAAGCGCGAGATCGCCTTGAAGGACGACAGGTAGAGACCTCGCGGCTTGCCGAGCATCAGCGTCGCGACGCTGTCGTTGAACCGGCTGCCCAGGTTGCGGAACCAGCCGTGCCGCTTCACCTCGTAACGCGACCAGACGACGTCGAAACCCTCCCCGAGTTTGTCGACGAGCTTGCGCACCTCGCATGGCGGATTCTGGAAGTCGTCGTCGAGGATCACCGCGGCATCGCCGCTGCAATGGTTGAGGCCAGCCATCACGGCGTTGTGCTCGCCGAAGTTCCGCGACAGGTCGATGAAGCGCACGTGCGGCCGTGCGTTCGCGAGCGCGCGACACACCGCGCCCGAGTTGTCGGGCGAGCCGTCGTTGACGAGCACGATCTCGAGCTCCCGCTCCTTCAGCAGCAGATCATCGGCCTCGAGACGCTCGACGAGCGGCCCGATCGTGCTCGCGCCGCGAAACACGGGGATCACGACCGACAACTTGCGGATCACGGCCCCTGCCCTGGAGTTCGCGTCAGCCGTGAACAAGGCACCCGCGTGCACGCATCATTGCGTGGCTCGCCAGCGGTCGTTCCTTTCCACTGCCACATGCCGGGAGTTGTAGAGGACAAGCCCCACCGATCCAGCCTACGTCTGGTTGCGGCGTGACGGAATCCCCGAGGCAGCGCTCACCGCGCTCCCCGTTCCTCGACGACCAGATCGTTGACCCTGAACCCGAGCAACCGCCGGTCGGAGGGTGAAGCGCGCACGGGCGCCCCGTGCAAGAGCCACCGGAGCACCGTTTCGCCGGGGTCCAGCTCCATCTCGAAGGAACACGGGATGCCGACGTTCTTGAGCTTGTCGCGCCAGAGTTGGCTGCCATTGCCGTCCTGGACCGAGAGCTCGTGCGGGCGCAGGCCCATCACGTTGCAACGGACCCGCACGGGCTTCCTGTCTTCGGTCGGGTTCCACAGGATGCAGGTGGCCTCCTCCGCGCCCCATCGCCAATACGAGGTGCCGCTCTTCTCGGCCGGGAACCACCCGGTCCCATCGAGCGTCGCGAGTTTCTTCGCCTCCGTCGCCACCCCGTCCCACGGCTCGTGCCGGTTCGGCCCGGTGAGCACGGGCTGCTGCGGCGAAGCCGACGGTTGTAGCCTGAAGACCATGTGCGGTCCGGCATCGAAGGTGACCCTCATGCCCGCCTCCTCGAATCCGCGTCGCAGCGCCTTGGCGCCGTCGACGTAGGCCGAGCGACAGACGTAGACCGCCGCGAATCCGGCCGACTCCAGTTCCGCTCGCATCTCCGCCGGCGCCATCCTTGCAACGCGGCGTTGCCACACCATGGCATCCTGGGTCGCGAGGATGCCGTAGGAGAACCGCATCGTCTTGGTGAAGAAGAACGGTCGGAAATGCTCGTAGTCGGTCATGCCGACGATCGGATTCTGCTCGAGGAAGGGAACCGCCGGCAGCTGGAAGATCATCGACCCCCGAGGCAGCACCTCCTCGAAGTGATTGCCGAGTCGCCAGTCCACCTCGGGCGACCTCGCGCGGACCACGAGGTCGTCCTCGGTCGGGACTGGGCGCAGCTGGTCCCACAACCCCCCGAGTATCAGCGACGCGACGATCCCATACTTGGCCACTCGAGGGAGCCGGCGCCACTTCACCGACGCCAACGCAGCCAGCGCAAAGAGCCCGACCGCGAGGATGAACACCGTGTAGCGGTTGCCCGCGCGGAAGACGACCGTCACCGAGAGCGCGAGCACGCTGTTGAGGCCGCCTACCATTCCGAACGCCACGATGAAACCGATCGTCGCCACGTATGCAGGCCGCAGGCTGCCCCGCCGCCGCAGCAGCGCGCGCACGAACGAGAACACGACCAGGCCGACGCCGATGATCCCGATCACGCCGAGATAGGAGGAGAAGTGTTCGCCCTCGAAATGCGTGAACCTGCCGTATTCCTGCGTGAACTCCTTCGCTCCGGGGAGCCGGTGGTAGGGCGGCGGAACGACCCACTCGATGGGACGCAGGCCGTAATGCTCCACGCTCGCAAAGCTCCGCACGATGGCCTTGCGCTCGCCCACCACCATGTCGTGGATCGCGGCAAAGTGGCATACGCCCGTCACCAATCCCCAGACGCCCAGCGCTGCGACCCCGGTCAGCAGATTCTCGAGGCGCCGGCTCGTGAAGACCTGATACAGGAGGGCCATGACGAACAGCATCACGAACATCAGTCCATAGTAGGGACTGCCGGTGGCCGTGATCGCGGCGGTGGCGACGCAGAACCACTGCCAGCGTCTCCGCCGCAGGAACTCCCGGCTGCTGCCGACCAACCAGGCGCCGAGCAGGATCGCCGGCGCAGTGAACGACAGCATGAACGAGTAGTGGCTCAGGCCGCGCGACAAGTTGCAGTGACTGAACGCGAACAGCAGCGCTGCACCTGCCGCGAACGGCGCTTTGTGTCCGAGCGTGCGGCTGCAGAAGTAGAACGTGAGCACATTGGCCAGGTGCGCGAGCAGGATGGCGATGTGACTCGCCGCGATCAGACCGAAGAACTTCGCGACCTTCCCGAGCAGCCAGAAGGCCGGCATGTCGGGCATCGGATAGCTCGACCAATCCGCGCCAAAGGGCGCGCCGAGCCTCGGCATGTTCCTGTCCACGAAACCCGACAAACCCATCTCACCCGCGAGCTTGATGCGAGCAAAGACCTCGAGCGCGTCGATGTCGTATTCGGGTGGCGCGAGCCAGCCGAGCTCTCGCCACAGTGATTTCGCGAAGAGCCAGATGCAGGTGGTGATCGCCACCAGCATTGCAGCGCGCTTCCAATCTCGTCGCGACAGCGGTGAGGTCATGTCTCAGTCGAGAGCGGTACCGGGCGCCGCCCCACCTTCAGGGGCTCGGCGACACGCGGTCCACGAGGTAGGAAGAGGACTAATGGAGGCCGGAATCGGACGCAAGCGCGGTCGCCCACTGCCGCCAACGCGCGGCGCAAAGCCGCCCGGGCGCAACCCGCCGCGTCCGCGCCCGCGAATTGCTTGGCCGTTCGGGCGGAAAACGGCGCCTTGCCCCCCATGAACTCCACCACCCTCGTGCTGCCTCTGGCACTGGCCCTCGTGGCCGGCCTCGCGGCGCAGCGTCTTCCCGAAATCGAACCCAACAACACCGTTGCGCAGGCTCAGGTCCTCGTCGCGGGCACCCAGGTCACGGCCAACCTCGCCGCAGGCGAACAGGACTGGTATCAGTTCACGCTGAGCGGCGCGGCTGAGATCCACTTGCGCACCTCCGGCAACTTCGGCGTCAACCCGAGCGTGGACACGGGCGTGTTCCTGTTCGACGCGACCGGCGCGAACCGCCTCGCCTGGAACGACAACGCCCCGGGCACCATGAGCGACTGCGGCGTCAACCTGCCGGGTGGCACCTACACGGTCATGGTCGTGGGCAAGCTCGGGACGACGACCGGCGACTACGGCCTCGACTTCGTCGTGCTGCCCGCCGCCGTGATCCAAACCAACGAAGGACCCGAGCCCAACAGCGGCCTGGTCCCCGGCGGTGTGCCGACTCCGATCACGCTCGGCGACACGGTCGCAGGCTTCCTGTCCTCGACGACGGACGCGGACTGGTACTCGTTCACTCTGACGAATCGCAGCATCGTGCAGGCGATCTGCTACGACGACGGCGCCGCGCCCCAACTCGACAACACGCTGTTGTCGTTGTTCCAGGAGACGGCTCCGGGCATCTACACCGCCATCGGCACCACGAGCACGCTGGCGACGAGCCACCGCGCGTTCAACCTCGCGCACCCGCAGACGCTCGCCGCCGGCACCTACGCGATCCAGGTCTCGGCCGGCACGGCTGCCGCGGGCGTAGCACCGTTCAACTACACGCAGACCGGCAACTACGCGATCCGCACGCGTTTGATCGCGATGTCGGGCGCGGCCATGCTGCCCGAGGGAGCCGAGCCGAACAACACGCCAGCCACCGCGCCGTTCTTCCCGCTCGGCGAAACGCTCACCGGCAACTGCAGCGGCAGCAACGAAGAAGACTGGTGGGCGTTCGCGGTCAGCGGCCCCACGACGATCGCAGCGATGAGCGACAACGGCACGCCGACGCCGATCACCGACACGACCATCAAGCTCTACGACTCGACCGGCACCTTCGTGACGAGCGCTTCGAGCGGCGGCCCGAGCAGCCACGGCAGGCTGGTGTTCACGATCAACGAAGCTGGCATCTACTACATCGCCGTCGCGGGCGGTGTGTTCGCCGCGACCGGCGACTACGTGCTCTACACCGGCAGCTGCGACCCGACCTTCGTGGCGAGCGGGCTCTCCACGACGCCGCCGTCGACCAACGCCTGCCCCGGCTCGAACGCGCTGCGCCCCGCGTTGACCGCTGCCTCGACCGAATCGCCACAGCTCGGCTCGACGTTCGTCGTGCGCCTGCAGAACACGCTGCCCAACGCGATCGCGGCTCCGTTCTTCGGCTTCTCGCGCAGTCTCGCCTACAGCGGTTCGCTGCCGCTGCCGTTCGACATGACGCCTGTCGGTGCGCCGAACTGCTTCCTGCGAGTCGATCCGTTGATCATGAACGTGATCGTGACTGACGCCGCTGGTGTCGGCTACCTCGACATCGTGTTGCCCGCGACGCCCTCGGCGCGCGGCTTCACGTTCTTCATGCAATCGATGCAGCTCGATGCCCCGAACAACGCGCTCGGCATCTCGATGTCGAACGACGTGCGCATCGTCGTCGGCGACCGCGGCTTCTGAAGCGGGTCGCCCCGCGGCGCCAAGCGCCGCGGGCGAACCGCTCCAGGACCTTGCCGCGCGCCTCCGGCGCGCCGCCGCGGTTCTGATCCGCACGCGGGGCGGTCCTCGCGCGAATCCGACCGCCCTGCCCCCGCTTGCCAGCCTCGCGCCGGCACGGACAATCCGGCGATGCGCCACTTCCTGCTCCTCGTCGCGCTGGCCGGCTCCCTGACCGGCCAGCAGCTCGTCCAATCCCTCAACGACAATCCATCCTACGGCGGCTACGCCGTGGGCTGGCCGGCCAGCGTGATCGGCTTCCGCTTCACGGCGACTTCGCCGACCGTGGTCGCAGCACAGATCTTCACGGGCAACCAACCGCCGGCGACTCACACGCTCGAGATCCGCACGCGCAATGTCACGACCGGGCTGCCGGACCAGCTGGTCGGGGCTCCGGGTTCGTGGTCGACGACGCACACACGCTGCTGGCAGGGTGCCGTGTTCGCGCAGCCTGCGACGCTGACCGTGAACGACGACTACTTCCTCGTGTGGCGCGTGCAGGGCATGTTCCACCAGCACTCCGTCAGCGCCGACACCGAGCCGTCGAACGTGCTCATCGAGACGCGCATCAGCGACGGCAACACGTGGCACGCGAACGCTCTGACGCCTGGTAAGTATCGGCTGTTCGGTCCGTACGCGGCCGGCACGACGTCGACCTACGGTACCGGCAAGACAGGCATCTACGGTGTGCCCACGATCGGCCTCCAGGGCTGGCCCGCGATCGGCAGCCCGGTCGACGTCTGGCTCGACAACGCAGCGCGCAACGTGATTGCGCTGCTCGTGCTCGGCCTGCCGATCCCGACCGGCGTGCCGCTCGGTTTCGCCGATCTTTGGGTCACGCCCGAGCTGCTCCTGACCATGACGACGCGCACGCACACGAGTCCGCTGGTCGGAGGCATCAGCTACTCGCTGTTCGTGCCGAACACGCCGGCCGCCATCGGCTTCCCGCTGTCGTTCCAGTGGGGCGTGTTCGACCCCGCGGCGCTCGACGGCTTCAGCCACACCGGCGGCGCCACGGCCCTGATCTACTAGCAA
>Ga0075428_100001145_pt1 | contig 28337 bp, 19 predicted proteins | sample RhiMetdeltSRZDD2_FD_75291 | JGI IMG/M metagenome (GOLD analysis project Ga0075428, IMG submission 75291) | Populus rhizosphere microbial communities from Tennessee, USA - Rhizosphere MetaG P. deltoides SRZDD2 | ecosystem: Host-associated > Plants > Roots > Rhizosphere > Soil | place: USA... | reverse complement strand
ACAGCAAGTTGCAGATCCTTGGGGTAGACCCCAAACGGCAGTGCCAGCGAGCGAACGGCGTAGCCCGGCACGCGCTTCTGAACGGCCTCTACGGACTGCGCCAGCTGCTTCTGGACTGTCGTGTCATCGTACTTTCCCAAGTTGGCATGCCAGAGCGTATGGTTGCCGATCTCAAATCCCAGTTCCACCAGTTCCTTGAGTTTGTCCGCTTCATACTCGGGCTGCCCAAAGAGTTTGTGCGGTTGCTTAGCTTCGGGAAGAACAAAAAACACTGCCTTGTTCGCCCAGTCCGAATGCTGGCGATGGAAGTTGAGCAGCAGTCCCACCGCGCAGTCGGGATCGATTTCCTTCTTCCCATTCTTGACTAGATAGCGAAACTGCCCCGGCGAGGAATCGTCAAACGTCAATAGCACGGGCTTCGTGCCAGCTGGAAGATCGATCTTGCCATCGATGATGTCGGCCATTGCGACCGGGCGATAACCGCTCTGGTAGAGTCGCTCCAAATCTTGCTTGAAGTTCGGAACCGAACGCCCCCAGCGGGTTTCCTGTTCCTGAATAAGGTGGTATTCCAAAATCAGAAAGCGTCCGAGTTCGTTAGCTGCAGGCGCACCTTGCGCGCTTGTAGCGGTCAAACCTTGGTCAACAGCACTAAGGACAAGAGTAAGAACGATAAACAGTATCGCAAGCGACAGCTTCGGACGTGGATTCTTCATGCGTGTTTAGTGTCGGGTTAGAATGCGGCCACTGGCAAAGCCCGGCAGGCGCTGCGAAGGGCGCCTGCGGTTTCGGCTCTTTCAGGTTCAGCCGTAGGTTTCGTCTACTGCTCGACCTGCGGCTTGGGAGCCACTTGGCCTGCAACCTGGTCGGCTCCAGGACGCAATGCCTTCATCGCATCGGCTGTGTGGGTAAACTTGTTGCTGGGATCCCACAGCAAATAGCCGCTGCTCCGGGCCTGTTCGCAGGCCTGTATTTGAATCTTGATGTCGTTGCCGTTGTAGGGACGTCGGTCAAACGCATAATCTTTGAAATTCTGCAGCCACGGGCGCAGTTTCTTCGACTGGCCATCCAGACGTTTGGCCGCTTTCTCGAGCGTGAGGTAAACGACTTCGCGAGAGTGCTGAACGGGGTTCCGATAACCGGGGATGCCCAAATGATACCCGGACGGATAGACCATCAGGCACAGGTAGTCGAGGTGCTTCGCCACTTCCTCAATTTTCTGCCCGATGTCGGTGTCGTTATAGTTCCAGGGGGTGTAGCCGAAAATGTCGCCGGAAAAATACACGTTGTAGGGCAGGAGTTCCTTGGCTGCGGTCTCCAGGAAGGTGTTGATGGTCTTAACGCGGTTCTCCATGTTATTCGGCTGAGAGTACTTGGCCGACGATAGTTTGCCGTCGGTCGGGAAACGCATGTAATCGAACTGGATTTCGTCAAAGCCGGCTTTGGCAGCTTCCTTGGCGATCGCAATGTTGTAGTTCCACACTTCTCTGCGGAACGGATCCACCCAGGCCAGCTCCTCGCGATCCATCCAAGGCTTCTGAGTGCGGGTATCAATGATGGCCCATTCCGGCTTGGCATTCGCCAGGATGTTATCCTTGAAAACCACAATCCGGGCAATGGCGTAGATGTTGCGTTGATGAAGATCGGCTACAAACGCGCGGGCATCCTTGATAGTGGGCAGCTTCAAGGACCCGATTTCGGCCGCCAGGGGAATGTCATAGCGGGAACTCAGCAACCCTCGATCTCCCTTTACGTCAATGACTACAGCGTTCAACTCCGTTTCTTCGATCAGGCCGAGAACGCGATTACGGAGCAGCTTCGAGCTAACGCCAAAATGAGTTAGATACAGCCCCTTGGCGTCGAACGGCTTCAGGACCACCTTGAGCGTCCGGCCGTCTGAAACTGACACCGACGTCTGACGGTAACCACTGGCTTTGACCAGGACGGGCTTGCTCGGATCAACGTCTTTCAGTTCAAATTTGCCGTCGGCTGCGGTGCGCGACGCCACGCCGTTATGAAACACAGTTGCCGCCAGAACCGGCTTCTGGCTCTGCGCATCGACCACGGTCCCGCTCAGTGAAGTGTGTGGACTAACGGCAGAGTCCGTTCCGGTTTGCTCCGAAGACGAAGTTGTTCTACCAATTCCCGGGTTGTTACCGACGGGCGCAATCGCTCCTCCAGACAGACTCAGCACTCCAGGCTGGGTTTGACAGTTTGAGCAGAATGTCGCAAGAATTATCAGTAGCAGAAGCTTTCGCATTATCATCATGGGGTTACGGGCGATTCAGATCGCCTTCGGTCCTTTCGTCTTCACAGATATTGTGGGGTCCTTAACAGGCAGTAGGGGTGTATCGCTTCGCCGACTGCCAGCCCGCGCTGCATGTGCATTTTGGCGCCCAATACGGCAGCCACTGTTTCGTCTGAAAAATTCGGTGATCTTAGAAGAGAGGGACAGAAAGCATGGCGCTGATGAGAGAACCCGGGGGAAGGGGGACAGGGAAGGAGGAACGAAGGTTGGTTAGCACCGGTTTTAGGTTCGGCTGCCTTTCTGAACTGGTATTTTGGATCGCCTACCGAAGTCACAGCTCTCAATGAGAGGCTGCGGCTCAGAGGTAACCGTCATCGAAATCCCAGGCAGGCTCTGTGGTATGTCTTCAGAAGTTGCGAAATATCAGGTTGAGACTTGCAGCCAACCAAGCTGCCATTTCTGCTAGAGATGCTGAACGTTCATCAAAACGCCCGAATCAGCACTACGGCTGACTGCTTCAGTAAACTGCATGTACTTTAGACCGTCTTCGAAGGTTGTGAACTTAACCGGTTCCACGCCACGCACAGCGTTGATGAACTCCTCTTCCACGCGCCAGCCAATCGCAAGCTCTGCGGGAATTGCGATCTCATGTAAAGCCGTTTCGCCTCGACGGGCGCCCAGAAGCTTCTCACTGGAAGCATCGAAGCGCAGTGTGCCTTCACTGCCAAAGAGCCACACTTCCGGACCGGGCGCCAGCCCGGTGACTACGCTAAATTGAAAACGTGCCTGGGCACCGCAGGCCATCTCGGCGAGAATATCCACATGGTCTGGAACAGAGAGGGTCTTCATCACTCCGCTTGAATTCTTTCGCTGCTTGACGGACACGCGGGTCATCGCCCTCACTGTCTTGGCCTCGCCCACCCAGCGCATCACCGCCTCATACCAAATCCCCATTCCGAGAATGTTGAATCCGCTCAGGTCACGGTCGTGCCGCCAGTGCAACGGGCTCTCGCGATCCAGGAAACTCGATGCGTTGGCTCTGACCTCAAGCGCTTGCAGTTCACCCACAAATCCTTCAGCCAGGAGCTTCTGGACGGTGCGGTCAATCTTCAATGTATAGGGAGACGGCACCACTTGTGTCACCAAGTGCGGGTTTCGCCGCGAAGCTTCCAGCATCAGGCGCGCTTCAGCGGCGTTCATCGCCATGCGAGCTTCTGTTAAGAGATGCTTCCCGGCCGTCAGTGCGGCCAGCGTCACCGGACAGTGCAGATAAGGCCAAGTGCCAATAACCACGGCGTCGATGTCAGACGACTCGACCAATTCCTTCCAATCCTGGCAGACTCGAGAAATGCCAAACTCTTTGGCAGCCCTCTCGGACGATTCCCGGCTGCGATTACAGACGCTGACAATCTCGACGCCGGCCTGCGACTTGAGGTTCGGAATATGACGGCTGCGCGTGTTCGCGCCCGCGCCAACAATGCCAATGCGGATAGCGGAAGTGGTGGACATGATCTATAAAGGTGAACTCAGAAACGAAAGCAAACGGAGACACCGTAGCCGTCCACATGCGAGGCGGATTGCTGGACCGGCTTATCATGCCGTCGGCTACGACCGACCAGGTTCTTCATGAAGGAACAACCGCATTCGTCAGGCTGCCGATCTTCTCCACCCACACCTCAATGACGTCGCCGGGCTTCAAATACTGCGGAGGATTCATGCCGAAGCCCACACCAGGAGGCGTTCCGGTAAAGATCATGTCGCCTGGATCGAGAGTGACGTAGCTCGAGATAAACTCGATGAGCTTGGGTGTCTTGAAAATGATCTGGTTCGTGCTGGAGTTCTGCCGCACCTCTCCATTCACCTTCGTGCCCAGCTTGAGTGCATGGGGGTCGGGAATCTCATCCTTAGTGACGATCACCGGACCGATGGGAGCGAACGTATCGCTGGACTTGGCGCGCACCCACTGGCCATCGGCACGTTGGAAGGCCCGTTCGCTGACGTCATGGCCGCAGGTGTAGCCTGCGACGTAATCATACGCTTCGTTCTGTGGAACCCGTGAGGCCCGCTTGCCCACAACAATCACCAACTCGACTTCGTAGTCGAGCTTGCTGTGGTTTGGCGGTGCCACAATGTTGTCACCCGGGCCACAAAGTGTGGTGTAGTACTTGGCGAACATCATCGGCTCGTCGGGAACCTTTGAGCCCGACTCGGCCGCATGGTCAGCGTAGTTCAGTCCAATGCAAGTGATCTTGGGCCTTTCTTCTCCCGACAACGGGGCCAACACATGAAGGTCGCGCCTCTGCAGAATGGCGCCTTTCACGGGCTTCTCAAGCAGCCGCTTGGCTGTCGTCATCCCGCCGTCACCCAACTCCAGAAACGCGCGCATGCTCGAAGGCAAACCACCCGCCAAGGAAAAATCCAACACTTGATCAGCATCCAGTTCTGCGCCAATCGAGCGGCGCCCCCGATGCGTAAAGGCCAGCAATCGCATAAAAACTCCTTTCAGATTGATGAAGACGCCGAGTATTAAAGCCTAAATCCAAAGGCGGCGCAACGATCTCCTGAGCTTGGACGAGGCGTGCGGCCCAGAACGGAGACGGGGAATCGATCAATTGCGTTCCTCCCGGGAGCGCAACCGCCGTCCGGAGGCTGGCTCTAACTCTCAAGGCGAAACCCTGCCGGGGTTCCTTGACGAGGATTGGCAAAGAGATTAGTTTACGCGCAACCTAATGACGGAATCGAGGAAGCTCATGCTCGTTATCGATGCTCACCTGGACTTGTCTTGGAGTGCGTTGAACTGGAATCGTGATTTGACTCTGGAAGTTTCCAGCATCCGTCAATCGGAAGCTGGTATGGAGCAACGCGGTCGTGGCGCCAACACGGTTTCGTTTCCTTCGATGCGCCAGGGCGAGGTCGCAATCTGTTTAGCCACTCTGCTGGCGCGGGCCAATCCGAAGGGTAAGAGCCCGATGCTGGACTTCCGCAATCAGGCTATAGCGGCCGCGATGGCTCAGGGGCAGCTTGCCTACTACCGAATTCTCGAAAAACAGGGCCAACTGCGACGGCTGGACGACTGGCGCTCGATTGAGATGCATTTCGGAGAATGGCAATCGTCTGGCAGGGCGAATGCGCCGTTGGGATACATCCTTAGCATGGAGGGCGCTGATCCCATCCAGTCGGTTGAAGATTTGCAAAATTGGTGGAACGACGGATTGCGCGCGCTGGGACTGGCTCATTATGGCCCGAGCGCCTACGCGCACGGAACAGCCTCGACGGGCGGGCTCACGGCGCAAGGGATCGAGTTGGTGAAGTTCATGGATGAATTGGGAATGATTCTTGACGCGACCCATTTGGCGGAAGACAGTTTCTGGCAGGCATTGGATCTGTTCGATGGCACCGTCATCGCCAGCCACAACAACTGCCGCGCACTGGTCCCAGGAGACCGTCAGTTCTCCGACGAACAGATTCGCAAATTGATTGAGCGGGATGCGGTCATTGGTGCCGCGTTTGATAACTGGATGCTCCATCCAGGGTGGGTGGCGGGGCAGACGTCTAGTTCTGTCGTCAGCCTGGAAAATGTGATCGATCACATCGACCACATTTGCCAGTTAGCCGGAAACACGCAACATACAGCGATCGGCAGCGATTTGGATGGCGGCTTCGGTCGCGAACAATCGCCCGGAGACTTGGACACGATTGCTGACCTCCAAAAAATTCCGCCATTGCTCAGGAAACGCGGTTACGCCGAAGCCGATGTCGAAGCGATCATGCACGGCAACTGGCTGCGGGTGTTTCGAAAAGCGCTTTAGGGGACAGGTTACAGGTTGATGGACCTTCGGTTGAGCTCGCTTTGAAAGTTAAATCATCTGCGCCTATTGATCGGCGGTTCGTGCTGTCCCTGTAGCCTGTGACCTGTAACCTAATAAATGTCCCCCGTCCTGCCCAAGTCAAATCTTCCCACCGAACTTCGATTGCGTTCGTCAAAATAGATCGTGTCGCCTTGCAGGCGTCCGCCGACTAGTTCACCAAACAGGCGGTAAGACAGCAGGCTGAGGCTTGGGTCACTATCAAAGATGTTCTGAATCTGGATGACGTAGCTGTTGTCGATGATATCTCCGACCACCAGAAAATTCCTTCTCGTCGTCGGGAAAGTGCCGCTCAGAATTTCCAGCCTTCCATAAAGCATGTCGCGCTCCTGGAAGAGGTCAATCCGTGCTTGAGCGTTGATGAGAGTGCCCCCGGAAAGTGTCCCTTCCCATCTTCCGGCTATAGAGATCGTGTTTGCCTGAGGTAAGGCAAAGGCCGGGAAAAACCCTGACGTGCCATTGGTGCTCCGAATGAAAGAATTGGCCACTAGTCGCGGTGCATTGTTGTCGGCTGCATTCGCGTCAGTGACTTCAATGACAATTTGACCAAAGGTGCCTGGGGCGTTACTCCGGATGTCATTATCGATATACATACCGTCAGCTCGCAGGGGAGCAGTCTTGGTGTTGAGAAGAACTCCAACATTGTCATAGATTTTCACCGCCAGATTCCCATCTCCAGAACCCACATTCACCACAGCCAACGACGACTGAAACGCGCCGAGTTTGGCGGAAGACTGGATCATCAGCCGCGTGCCGGTGCTTTCGGCGAACGCCACAGGCTTGTTGATCTGGTCGGCAATGGCTAACTCGATGGCTGGGTCGTTGTTGTCGTTTCGAACAACCGAGGCCCAGGCAGTCAATGGTTCGTCGGAATAGATGAGCAACCAACCAGCAGCGATATTGCCAGCAAGCCGTGAAATGATGTTATCCAGTTGCAATAAATGGTTCGACCCGACGGTGAATTCACCGCTGCCGGACAAGTTACCTTGGGGGTCAAATAATCCGATCGTAACACCGGTGCTGGGGCTCGTTCCGTGAGTCAGAGAGTTTTGACTGAAGTTGTTCAGTCCAACATTGGTGCGGGTGTTCGCGTCGGCGGCTACGTAAGGAATAATGTTGACGTAGGAAGCACCGTCGGTGGTCACCTGTGGGTCGCCCTCGAGACGCGCCCGGGCGTGGTCTTGAATCTTGCGCCTGAGGATCGCGAAATGGTCGGCCCATTCGCTCTGCTCCAAAGTCCGCTGGATCCCTCGAACCATCAGTTCTTCTCTCTTACCGGATTCCGCAAACCCAGATCGGCTGAACGTCGGCAACAGTGCGAAAACGGCAAGTATTGTCAGGGAAAAGTTGCGCATAGGGTCTCCTCACTAGATGTTTTCATGGCTAAGATGCAAAGTGTCCCTGCTTCGATCCTGTGTAGGTGGCAAATAACCAAAAAAAATCCACTCAAAGGAGTGGATTTTGAACAGCCAGGCTAGCTTGTACAAGTGAGAGTCGCTAAACTATTGAAATTGGGGAACCAGTCTACCGCGATGGGCCGCTGGGGCCGCGCGTTTCAAAGGCGAACTACATCCTCCGGGTGAGAGTCGCAAATTCTGCTTCGTCGATTTTGATCGATCCGGCTTTGGTCATTGTCTCTCGCACAGAATCCAAATAGGTCTGAAACATCTTGTCTTTCTTGGGTGTCAGGAGAGACTGGCGGAGGCTATCCTTGGCTTTGGCAAATTCCTCTGGATTACCCGCTTTCCTCTCTTTGAGCTGGGCAACCACATGGCGCTGTCCAACCTGAATGGCTTGGCTGATGCCACCGACCTCGGAGGAAAAAGCGAAGCTGTCAAAAGGTGAACTTGATCCCAAGTCCTGTAAGGTTCCGTTGCGGGTGAACTCTTCACTGGTTTTGACCTCAACGGAATAGCTGTTGGCCAGTTTCTCCAGTCCGCCGACTGTCTTTGCCTTTTCCGCAAACTCCTGGGCCTTGGCTTTGGCCAGCTCAGCTGCCTTTGAAGCCTTCAGAGCATCCTCAACCTTTGCCCGTACCTCGTCCAAGGCTGGAACATAAGGCGCTTTGATCTCAACAAGCAGAGGCAGCGCAAATCCATTGGGAATTCGGGTCGGCGAACCCACCTCTTTCTCTTTAAGGGCGAAAACCTTCGAGGAGAATTCCGGGGAATTCCCAATCAACGGAATCGATCCGCCCTGTTGAAACAGCGGCGTCTCCTGGACGCTGATTTTGAGCTCAGTTGCAATCTGATCGAATGACTTGTTGTTCTTGGCCAGTGTAAAAGCCTTATCTGCGAGTTCCTGTGCCTTTTGCTCCGCCTTTCTCTGCAGCAATGTGGGACGAATGAGGTTCTCCACTTCTTCGAACGTTTGAGTGTGGGCAGGCTGTTTCTCCACAACCTTGATAATGTGATAGCCAAACTGGGTTTTGACGAGGTCGCTAATTGCGCCAACGCCCAGGCTGAAAGAAGCCTGCTCGAATTCAGGCACCATTGCACCGCGGGCAAAGGCTCCCAGATCGCCACCGTTCGCAGCCGATACGGCGTCCTCAGAGTTCTTCTTCGCCAACTCCCCAAAGTCGGCGCCCTTCCGAACCTGCAGCAGCAGGTCGGTAGCCTTGGCCTTGATCTTTTCGCTTTCCTCAGGAGACTTTCCTTCTGTTTTCAAGAGGATATGGGAAGCGCGAACTTTCTCAGGCAACTGATAGGTTGTGAGGTTCTGTTGATAGTAACTTTTCAACTCGGCTTCCGGAATCTGAATGCCGGCGCGGAGCGCTGCCGTCTCGGCAAACAGGTATTTCGCCCTTCGTTGTTCAGGGATGCGGTAGGACTCTTTATTTTGATCATAGTGAGCCTTGATATCGGCTTCCTGCAGCACAACAGCATTAGTGAACTTGGAGGGCTCAAATGAAACGTAACTGATTTTGCTCTTCTCATTCCTATCGCGAAATTCTTGCTCGATCTCCTTGTCGCTGACTGTCACGGAATCGGTGATGAGGTTCCGAAGCTTCTCCTGGATGATTTCCTCTCGAACGCCGTCCTCGAATTGCGGGACCGTCATGCCATTCTGCTCCAGGATGGCCTTGTAACGATTGAACGCAAAGTTCCCGTTGTCCTGAAAGTACGGTAGCGCAAAAATCTTCTGCTGGAGTTCGTTGGCTGTTGCGTCGATCCCGAGTCGCTTGGCCTCATTCAACATCACTTCTCGAGAAACCAACTGGTTCAGGATCTGCCGGTCAATCTGCAGCGTCTTCAAGAATTGGCGGTCGTAGGGAAACTGGCCGCTGCGCAAAAAGCGCTGATAGGAACCGATGAACTCCTTACTTGAGATCTCCGCACTACCGACCGTCGCCAGAACGGAAGCACCGAGGCCACCACCCCAAGCGCCACCAGGCATGCCTGGAATCAAGTAAGCCACGAGGCCAAACATCAACGGCACAAGCAAGATACCGAGAAATTTTTTCTTTTCCCGGCGCATAAGGTCTAAAATCATGGCGTTTCTTCAATCTCCTTCGTTCAAAGTCGATCCCTGAGCTCTGGAAGGCCCTCTTCAAAGCCTGCGAAAAGATCTCAGTGTAGTGGATGAAATCTCCTTTAGGCAATCGAAATACTCCTTTGCTGACAAATTCTTGTATAGCTGCCGGACTTTTTTACCGAAAATACTTACGATTGAGTGTTGGGGATCGGTATGTTAGATTCACCGTCTGCAAGTATAAGTATATTCAACGAATTATCGGCCTCTTAGATGGAATCCAGGGTAAACAAAAGCAAAAGACTCGAGATCTACTGGTTTACGATTTCCTATAAGCAGATCATAGCTTGGGGAGGTGCCATCGTCCTGGTGGGAGCTCTCGGAGGCTTTGCCTTTTTTAAAGACTACCTTGTTCGAAAGTACAACCAGTTTCTGGAAGCCGACAAGGCCTCCAGGGTCTTGAGCACGAAGAAAAATGGTTCGTTCTCCAAGCTGATTGGAACTGTGAAAGTGAAGAAGTTTGATGCCGTGCAGTGGGTTAATGCGGACTCGCAGACCGTGCTTGAAGAGGGTGATTATATTCAGACATCGTCCGACTCATTTGCCAGTGTCTTGTTCCCAGACGGAACACAGTATCGCATGAAGCCTGATTCACTGATCGTCGTCCAAGAGAACTCCGAAGACCCGAGAACACTGGCAAAGAAGGTGTCCGTGCGCGTCACCTCGGGTTCGATCAACCTGTCGACGGTCAGGAAGAACGTCGAGTCATCCACAACCTCGGTGTCCGCCTTATCCACAATAGCGAACGTAGGAGAGAACTCCCGCATGGATGTGGAGTCAAACCCCGCAAAGAAAACCTCGACTTTTTCGCTGTCTCAAGGGAAGGCGCGCGTTGTCAGTGGCGGAGTATCAACTCCCATGGAAGCCTACGATCGGGTTACCGCAGTGGATGGAAAACAGACTCTGGAGAAGTTAATGCAGCCCCCTGAATTGCTGGCGCCGAACAGCGTCAAGCCGGTTGTGGCACGAGAAGGTCTCGCAACCAAGATTCAGTTCACATGGTCGCCAGTTCCACAAGCTGCAACCTACAAGATTAAGATTTCTAACTCGTCGGTATTCTCAAAGAACATCCGCGAAGAGACTCTCCGGGAACCCCGATATACCACTTCCGGTTTGGGAGAGGGTACTTACTACTGGACCGTTACAGCCATCGCTGCGGACGATAGGTCGAGTCCCGACAGTGATCCGAACAAGTTTACTTTGATCAACAAGTCGTTCCGTGAGAAAGAAACTGACGTCTTCTTGGACGTTAAGATTATCCGCATCTCCAACATATTTGAGATCATCGGACGAACTGATCCGAGCGCGTCAGTCATCATCAACGAAGAACCCGTGACATCGATGTCTGCGGACGGATCCTTCAAGCACTTCACCTCGCCTCTTCCACATAAAGGGAAAAACCTCATTACCATCACAGCGCAAGACCGAAGCGGCAACGCCAAGACTCTGACGAAAGAAGTCTACGTTGACTAAAGCCAGGTTCAACCAACGCCAAGGAGCCCGTTTCTGAATGAACTTCCGATCCTTATTCCATCTGTTCTCCAGCGATCTCGCCATTGACCTGGGCACAGCCAATTCCTTGGTATTTGCAAAGGGGAAGGGCATCGTCGTCAATGAGCCGTCGATTGTCGCCATCAACAAGGTGACCGGCGAAGTGGAAGCTGTCGGGAAAGAAGCCAAAGACATGTTGGGGCGGACGCCTGGAAACATCGTTGCCATTCGCCCTCTGAAGGACGGTGTGATCGCCGACTTCAAAGTCACCGAGAAGATGCTGAATTACTTCATTCAGAAGGCGCATGGACGCAAACTCCTGGTCCATCCGCGCATCATCATTGGTGTACCTTCAGAAATCACCCAGGTTGAAAAACGCGCCGTGATTGACTCGGCGTTTCGGGCCAAGGCTAGTGAAGTTTACCTTGTGGAACAGGCGATGGTTGCCGCCATCGGCGCCGGCCTGCCGATTACGGAGCCGTCCGGGAACATGGTAGTCGACATCGGAGGCGGCACGACCGATATCGCGGTAATTTCGCTTTCCGGCATCGTCTATAGCCGATCCGTCCGCTTGGCTGGCAATGAAATGGATGATGCAATCACCCAGTTCATCAAGCGAAAGTATAATTTGCTGATTGGGGAACGCACAGCCGAACAGATCAAGATTGAAATTGGGTCGGCTTATCCATTGGATGAACCGCTCACAATGGAGATCAAGGGACGGAATCTGATTGAGGGAATTCCGAAGACTCTGGTGATCACCGATGAAGAAATTCGTGAGGCCCTCTCGGAATGTGTTGGCACGATCGTCAATGCGGTAAGAGTCGCCCTCGAGCGGACGCCTCCGGAACTGTCAGCTGACATCGTCGATAAGGGAATTGTAATCACTGGTGGCGGTTCCATGCTTCGCAACCTGGACAAACGGATTCGAGAAGAGACCAGTCTACCAGTGACTCTGGCGGATGATCCGCTGTCTTCCGTGGTACTTGGAACCGGGAGAATGCTCAGCGATTTTGGTCTCTTAAAGAAAATTTCGATCGACTCGTTCTGAGAACCGTCCAGAATTCGGACAGTGCCAGCGGCCGCAGAGCGCGCAGTACCGACGGCATGTGGCGGAGCAATGGTTTGCTGCTCGGACGCACATGTTCGTCTGTCAGACGCTCGCAGTTTTCACGCCTCTATTCAGGACCAAGCAAGGCTTCATGAAGCAGTTTTTCAAAACCCGGGTTGAATGGATTCTTCTCATCGTCGCCCTCATCGGGCATCTGGTGATGCTGTCGACACGGATGAACGAGTCCGAGCACACCCCTCTCTTGCGAGCGTGGACTATGGAGGTTGCTTATCCCTTTCTTGCGCAGGCGGTTGGCAGCGTGACTTCAGTTTCGAATGTCTGGCACAACTACCTCGATTTGCGGCGGACTCGTGAAGAAAACGATGCACTGAAAAGCCAACTCGAGGAATATCGGCGGACGATTACCGGCTACGAAGAGAAACTCAAGGAGATTGGCCGGCTTCAAGTGTTGTCCGAACTGGAAACCAACTTGTCCTTGCCATCTGTGAAGGCCAGGGTTATTGGCGGCGATCCTACCCAGTGGTACCAGTCAAGGCTACTCAACAAAGGCGCTGACGACGGTCTTGCGCACGATTGCCCAGCCATCAATGCCGATGGTGTCGTGGGACGGATCGTCCAAGTTTCGAGGCATAGTTCAGTACTTCAACTGATTACCGATGTCGATTCCGGTGTTGGCGTTCTCCTCGAAAATAGCCGTGCCCAAGGGGTGTTGAAGGGAGAAGGGCGGCATGAAGCCTCCATTGAATACGTCGGTTCCAGTGAGAAAGTGGTCGTGGGAGAGAAGGTCCTCACATCGGGGCTGGATCAGATATACCCCAAGGGGCTACTGGTTGGATATGTGGTGGCTACAAAACCCGCCAAGCAGGTCTTTCAGAAAGTGGATGTGACGATCTCAGCCAACGTCCTAAAGCTTGAGGAGGTTCTGGTGCTAAAGAAGGAGTCGCCAAGCTAGATGGGAAACTTTCTGCGTTCTGCCGCGGTTGTGATTATAATTGTATCGACTGTTGTGCTGCAGGTTTTGCTCACACGCTATTTCCCCCGCTTGCTGCTCGATCTTCCATTGGTCGCCGTCTTGTACCTCACGATGGCAAAAGAGAGCCTGTTGTGGACCATCCTGTCGGGGACAGTGGTGGGCTTCTTGCAAGACAGCCTGTCGCCTGGGCCTTTGGGACTCAACGGCTTTACGAAAATCGCAATCGGGTGCCTGGCATACATGACGAACACAATTATTGCCGTTGACCGCGTTGCCACGCGTTGGGGCTTGTTATTTGTCTCTTCGCTCCTGGCTGCATTGCTCTTTGTGCTGATGAGGGTTCTATTCCTAAACCGCAATGAGTCGATGGATGGGGAACGCATCCTGCTGAGTGGGTTGATTAACGCTTGTGCCGGTTTGCCGCTTTTCTATATTTTTGACAAGATCAGCCAACCGGCGAATGAGTAGTCATGCCTTTAAAAGACTTTTACGAGGATAAGAGGTTTGTCCAGTCCAGGATTGTCGTCATCCGGGTGGCGGCAATTCTGGTGTTTCTTTCCCTGCTGGCGGGACTCTGGAACCTCCAGATTCTCCAGCGCGGCTATTACAAGGAGCTTGCTGAGAAGAACCAAATTCGCTCCATCACCTTGGTCGCGCCGCGCGGAAAAATTCTTGATCGCAACGGAAAAATCATTGTCGATAATCGTCCCTCCTTTACGCTGTCCCTAATGCGTGAGCATCTCTCATCGATAGAGAGCTCGGTCAACCTCCTCGCTTCCGGGTTAAATCTGGAAGTCGATTTTCTTAAGTCGCAAGTCGAAAAGCACCGCCACCAGCCCAGCTATCTGCCCATCGTCATCAAAGAAGACTTGACGGCTGGCGATCTCGCCTTCATCGAGTCGCATCGTTTGGAGTTTCCAGGCCTCGACGTGATCCGGCAACCAAGGAGGTTTTACAGGGAGGGCCAACTGGCTGCCCATCTTTTGGGCTATGTGGGTGAAATCTCAGAAAAGCAGTTGGAAACCGAAGAGTTCCGGTATTGCAAGGCAGGAGACTTCATTGGCAAGGCCGGGGTCGAGCGGGTCTACAACCGCATCTTGACAGGCGTCGATGGCGAGAGGCGCGTCATGGTGGATAGCCGCGGTCGTGAAGTCGCCGTGCTGGACAGCGTGGAACCGGTGCCAGGAAACGACTTGCGCCTGACGATCGATCTCGACATTCAGCGGGCTGCCGAAAACGGATTTGGAGAGAAGGGTGGTGCAGCGGTTTCACTCGATCCCCGCTCGGGCGAAATCCTCAGCCTTGTGAGCCGACCGGCGTTTGATCCGAACAGTTTTTCGTCGCGCATCAGCAAGAAGGAGTGGGTTGATTTGATCAACGATCCCCGCAAGCCGATGCAGAATCGGGCCATCCAGAGTCGCTTCCCTCCCGGATCGGTATTCAAAATTATCATGACGATTGCGGGACTTCAGGAGGGTATCCTGAAGCCCGGCTACACAGATTTTTGTTCTGGCTCCACTGTGATGTATGGCCGGTCATTCGCCTGTCACAAAAAAGGTGGCCACGGAACGGTTGACCTCCACAAGGCCATCATTAATTCATGCAACGTGTTTTTCTACCACCTGGGGCAAAAGCTGGGCATCGACAAGATCGCCTACTGGGCACAGAGCATGGGCTTGGGCCAGAAGACCGGAGTCGATTTGCCCAGTGAAGACACAGGCCTCATCCCCTCACCAGAATGGAAGAGGCGTGTGCAAAAGGCAGATTGGTATGCAGGCGAAACCATCTCCGTTGCGATTGGTCAGGGCTATGTTTCTCTCACTCTGATACAGACGGCCAGGGCCTTTGGAGGCTTTGGAGTTGGGGGTGTGTTCAAGACGCCTCACGTCGTCTCAACCGAGGAACTTAAGAAGTGGGGGCAAACCCCAAATTTTTCCACTGAAAAACAGTTCAAGGTCGACGAGCAAACCTTTCAGATTGTCAGCCAGGGTCTTTGGGGCGTTGTTAACGAATGGGGTACCGGACGCAAAGCGGCCGTGCCTGGGTTTGACGTTGGCGGCAAGACTGGCACTGCTCAAGTCGTAAGTCGGGAGGCCCAGAAGGCTGCTGTGGGTGAGAAGAAAGCCGAGTATGAAGATAATGCGTGGTTTGTAGGCTACGCGCCCATTCATTCCGCTCAAATCGCAGCCGCTGTTTTTGTAGAGCACGGGGGACACGGCGGTGAATCGTCGGCGCCAATCATTCATGACATGTTTCAGGTTTTCTACGACAAGAATAACAAGCCTGGGAGCCCACCGCTTCAGATCAGCATGAAACAGGAGGGGAACTCATCCGGAGTCCATTGAGATAAGAAGTTATGTTTGGCAAGACTGCCCTTTACGCAAAAGATTTTGACTGGTTCATCTTCCTTCTCGCCCTCGCCATCGCCGTGATTGGCGTCGTCGAGATCCACAGTGCAACCCAGTACGACCGTGCAGAAAACTTTTACGTCAAGCAGATTTATCGCATTCTGATTGGCTTGTTTCTGATGGTCTTGGTGATGAGTATTGACTACCATGCTCTGGCCGAGAATGTCCCATACTTGTACGCGGCCGCGGTCTTGTCATTACTCGCGGTGCTTCTGTTTGGGAAAAGAGTATCGGGGAGCAAGAGCTGGATCTCGCTTGGCGGATTCTTTGAACTGCAACCATCCGAACTGGTCAAAGTGGTTGTGGTGATCGCACTCGCCCGCTACCTGTGTGAAATTCGCACCGAGTATTTGACCAGCGCCGAGGTCGTCAAAGCATCAGCGGTCGCGGGTTTGCCAATTCTGCTGGTCATGCTACAACCTGATCTGGGCTCGGCAATGACCTTTGTACCCATCCTGATGGTCGGTCTGTTTCTGGGTGGACTACGCCCCAAATGGATCGCCGGGGCGGCAATTTTGGGTGTATTGGCCGTTGGAGCCGGATGGTATAATCTCAAGGCGTATCAAAAGGAACGCATTTATACGTTCCTGGAGCCGGAAAGAGATCCGCAAGGACACGGTTACCACTCGATACAATCCAAGATTGCGGTCGGCTCGGGCGGATTTTGGGGCAAGGGCGTCGGCAAAGGCAGCCAGACCCGCCTCGGTTTTCTACCTGAACGCCACACCGATTTTATTTTTTCCGTGGTGGGTGAAGAGTTAGGTTTTGCTGGGGCTGTCACGATCTTGTTGCTTTACCTCCTGATCATTGGTCGATCGATACAGATAGCGCAGACCGCCCGGGACAAACTTGGGATTTACCTGACAATGGGAGCAGTATCGGTTCTGCTGTTTCACATCTTGGAAAACATCGGCATGGTAGTCGGAATCATGCCGATCACCGGAATTCCGTTACCCTTACTCAGCTATGGTGGCTCGTCGGTTATGGCGACGTTTATGCTTCTAGGCTTGATCATTAACGTTCGCATGCGTAGGTATGTGAACTAACCTGTGCAATTTGGAATCATCATCTTCGTGAAGGCGGAATCTATTTTGAATCCTGGGCGTAAAGGGACACGCCCCATTCAAAGGGCGGCGTCGAAGCTCTTGAGCAGCCTCCCTGGAGTTGCGAGTTTGGTACAAAAGCCACTTTCTTAGTCTCAGTATTGTGTTGTTCAACGGCTGCAACGGCAGCCGATATTCAGTCTATTTCGTGTAATCACTCACGAGCTTTGTCGGCAATTGTCTGAAAGTGATCAAGCCTTTCAGACATGCATGGGCAGTGAACTTTGTAATCCAAGCAATCTGTTTCCAGAGAATGCTTCCACCAATAACAACCCATTGATGGGAAACCTGCTGGAGGATCACTTGTTCGTCTCCCCCACCGCACAGCTCCTCAGTGCTTCACGCCGGAGGAGTGTCAATGTCCAAAGAACTCATCGTCTCAGTCACACCCCAAGAAACCAAAGCCGCCATTCTTGAGAACGACCAGGTCATCGAAATCCACCTTGAGCGCGACAAGGAGCACGGGGTCGTGGGCGCCATTTGCAAAGGGCGCGTGATGAAGGTGTTGCCTGGGATGCAGTCTGCCTTCGTCGATATTGGTCTGGAACGCGACGCGTTTCTCTACGTGTCCGATTTCTTCGAAGACGCCGATGAGTACGAGAAGCTGGTGACCACTGCGGAGGAACAGGTAGAGAAACTAGGCCAACCGGCTGGTAGTACAGCGAGTCCGATCGTGTCAGTTGCATCAGGCCCCCCTCCTGCAACTGACAGCCCTCTGGTGGTTCCGCCAGGTGGCGGGAAATTTCAGGACCGTCGAGGTCGCTCGCGGCGGTCGCGCCGCTTTCGCCTCAAAGGCAAGCACTACGAAGGTGGTCCGCCTGCCCCAGCCACCATACCTTCAAGCCAGACGACTCCTGCCCCAGTGCCAGCGGCCCCACTTCTCAATCCCGCTGACGCAGATGAGGCTCGGCCTGCCTTGTCTCTTCTTCCGGGCGAGTCTTTGGCAAAATATCAGGACCCTTTGACGCAGACTTCGGCTGAAACCGGGGCAGATGCATTCGTCGCAGATTCAGAAGGCCCCGATGTTGCACTGGAAATGGGAGCGGGAGAAGCGAGCGATATGCCACTGTTGGTAGCGGGCATGGCAGACCTGGATTCAGACGAGGAAGAGCAAGTAGCAGAAGTCTTGGCAGCGGCTGAAGTGCTGTCGGATTCCTTCCTCGGAGCTGAACCTCAGGATTTGACAAGTCCAGAAGAGTTGGAGCCTGCAGAGACTTCGGGACCTATGCAAGTGAGCGAAGCTCTCTCAGAACCGGCTGCGCCGGCTCTCGCTGAAGCGGTGGCTTTGGAGTCCACTCCCCTAGCCATTTCAACAACCGAAAATGCTCTGGATGACGCTAAATCTGCGGGATCGGTCGGCGAAGCGCTTGCCGCGTCCGATGGGGCAGAAGCCCCATCGACTGCTGGCGAACCAGCCGATTCTACGGGTGCCGACTCTGGCTCTTCAACGCCGGCGATCGGCGGAAACGGCAGCGGTTCTGTCGTCGCGAGCCCCACTCAAGGCGAGTCGACCGGTGCATCAGGTGTGTGGTCAGGACCCTCCACCAGTGCCAACAAAGTGCAATTCCGCAACGCGCCAGGGACCTCCAAGTTCTTTCGTCGCGGTACAGAGCGACGCGGCAGGCCCGGTGGTTACGAATCACGGGAGGAAGGCAGCACTGCGCCATCCGCTCCGCTGATTGCAGACCTACTGAAGGAAGGTCAGGAGATTCTTGTACAGATCGCCAAGGAACCTCTCGGCACCAAGGGTGCCCGTATCACTTCGCATATTGCGCTGCCTGGACGTTATCTGGTTTACATGCCGACGGTAGACCATGTCGGTGTTTCGCGAAAGATCGAGTCCGACGAAGAGCGTCAAAGATTGAAACGCATCATCCAAGAGAACCGCCGCAGCAATTTCCCTGGGGGCTTTATCGTTCGTACTGCCGGACAGGGTAAAGGGGAGGAAGAATTCAAGTCCGATATCAAATTCCTTTACGCCCTGTGGGCTGAAATCAAGATGCGCGCTGACAAGAAGAAAGGTGCAACTATCGTGCACCGCGACCTGAACCTGGTGCAGCGTATTCTGCGCGACCAGCTGTCGGCCGAGTTCTCCTGCATCCGCGTAGATAACGAGCTCGAATACGCAGCCATCGTAGAGTTCATCAACCGCTTTCAGCCCTCGCTGGTCAGCCGCGTCAAGCTCTACACCAAAGAAACACCCATTTTTGAGGAGTTCGGCGTTCAAAATGAGATCGACAAAGCCCTCCGCAACAAGGTGTGGTTGAAATCGGGCGGCTACATTGTCATCGACCAGGCCGAGGCGCTGGTCGCGATCGACGTCAATACCGGCAAGTATGTCGGCAAGTCCAACAAGCTGGAAGACACGATCGTCAAAACCAACATTGAAGCAGCCAAGGAAATTGCGCGCCAGGTGAGACTGCGCGATCTGGGCGGTATTATCGTCTGCGACTTCATCGATATGGAGGATCGCAAGAATCGCCTGAAAGTCACTCAGACCCTGGAAGAAGCGCTGCGCACCGATAAGTCTCCCTCGAAGATTCTCCAGTTCAACGATTTCGGCCTGGTCGCCATCACGCGCAAGCGCGTGAAACAGTCGCTCATGCGGGCACTGTGCGAGCCTTGTTCGCAATGCAGTGGCTCGGGGATGGTGAAATCGGCGCAGACAGTCTGCTACGAAATTCAAGGTGAAGTGAAGAAAATGGCCAAGAGCCTGGACGGCAAGGAAATCACCGTACGAGTAAGCCCCGATGTCGCAAAGGCGCTAAAAGGGCCCGAACGTTCTGTAATCGAAGACATGGAGACGCTACTGAAGCGCGACATCGTCATCAAGACCGATCCCTTGCTGCATCCGGAACGGTTTGATATTTATTAAGGCATATCTTCGTGTCACCGCTGGCTGCACCACAGAGGCAAGAGACACAGGGACAGAAGTTGAACGCAGATTCCGCAGATCACGCAGATGGATTCAAATCCTTCGCAGGAACAAACCTGAATCGCCGCTGGCCCAAAACCAACATCGGAGGCGACTGTGAGAGATCTGTGATTCCCCTATCCTTTACCAAGTTCCTGCCCTCTGCCATCTGCGTTCATCCGCACAATCCACGTCCAAAGCTTCTGCAGCAGCTCCGTGTCTCTCTGCCTCTGTGGCAGCCGATTCCGGACGAACACTCCTCAGACTTCTCGACGAACTTACCCGATGTTTGACCGCTGCTTTGGCCGGATGGCCGGTTACAACGCTCATCGCCTTCGCAACGATTTGATCGCTGGGCTCATTGTGGGCATTGTTGCTCTGCCACTGGCGATGGCGTTTGCCATCGCCAGTGGAGTTCCCCCCGAGCGAGGACTCTATACAGCCATTGTTGCCGGAGCAGCGATTTCGGTCTTTGGGGGATCCCGCGTCCAGATTGGCGGTCCTACCGGAGCCATGGTTGCCATCCTGTCGCTCATCCTGCTCCAGTATGGATTGAACAACCTGTTGCTCGCCGGATTTGTGGCGGGCTTGATGCTGGTTGTAATGGGTGTTCTTCGCCTGGGAACCTTGATTCGCTTCATTCCGTATCCCGTCACCACCGGGTTCACAGCCGGCATCGCCGTCATCATATTCACAGGACAGTTGAATCAATTTCTAGGACTGACGGGGATCACACGCCACGAGCAGTTCCACCTCAATCTGCTGGAGACGCTTCGCCATCTGACGCAACTGGATCTCCAAGCAGTGGCTGCTGCAGGGACGGCTCTGGCGTGCATTCTCATCACGCCAAAGTTGACCCGCAAAGTTCCCGGTTCGCTGGTCGGCATGCTGGCTGCGACCGCCTTGGCAAGCTTGCTTCAATGGCCCATCGAAACCATCGGAAGTCGCTTTGGCGGCATACCTCGTACCTTGCCTTGGCCGTCCTTTCCGTCACTGACGTTCTCGGCGTTTCTGAACGTTTTGCAGCCGGCTTTCACAATTGCCGTCCTAGGTGCCATCGAAAGTCTCCTGTCGTGTGTGGTGGCCGATTCCAAAAGCGGCGAGCAGCATGATTCGAACAAAGAGCTCATCGGGCAAGGCATCGCCAATTGTCTGGTGCCGCTTTTCGGAGGGATTCCGGCTACGGGCGCAATCGCCCGGACAGCAACAAACATTCGCAGCGGCGGAAGCAGCCCTGTAGCCGGTGTAGTACACGCGCTGACGCTGCTTTTGATCATGCTCCTTTTCGCTCCCTGGGCCAGTCAGGTACCACTGGCCAGCCTGGCGCCCATCCTCATGGTTGTGGCCTGGCACATGTCGGAGATTCACCAGGTCCGCCACATCCTCAAGGGAACGCGCAGCGACGTTGCCGTGCTCGCCATTACTTTCTTCCTCACGGTCTTTGCGGATCTGACAGTAGCAGTGCAGTTTGGCCTGCTGATGGCAGCCACGCTGTTCATCAAACGCATGAGCGATGTACATCGTGTGGAGAAGGTGTTGCCAGACGTCACCGACCCGAAAAGCAAGGTCCGGGCCGTGGGAAATCAGCCCAAGGATTGCCCTCAGGCAACGATCCTCTCGGTCGAAGGAGCCTTGTTTTTCGGCGCCGCTCGCCATTTTGAACAGGAAGTGGCTGAGCATCTGACAAAGATCCGCACACTCATCCTTCGCATGGGACGAGTACCGGTGATCGACGCCACTGGCGAGAAGGCCCTGCGAGATATCCGCGAGGACTGCGAGAACAAGGACGTGCTTCTACTCATCAGCGGACTGCAGGTGCAGCCTCGCGAAGTGCTCGAATCTACCGGCCTACTGACTCTGATTGGAGCAGACCATATCTTCACCCGCACGGGCCCTGCGCTCGACCTGGCCATCATGCGTATGGACCCCAAAACCTGTAGCTACTGCCCTCATTTTGTTTTTCGGGAATGCGAAGATCTGAAATACCGCGGTGTGCAGGAGTTCAACCAGCAGCGTCAAGAGGCCAAACCTTGAAGCCGATCGCTTCGACCGCGATGTGAACTACAACGGCAGCCGAAGCCGTGCCAGGCAACCGATGCTCTGGTGGCGGTTTTCCAGGCTAAGGCTTCCCCCATGGTTTTCAGCGATCTGGCGGCTGAGCGGAAGACCGATACCCGATCCTCCGGGCTTGGTCGTGAAGAACGGGACAAACAGGTTGCCAGTGTTCGGCAAGCCTGGCCCGTCGTCCTCGACGAGAACCTCGAGAAACGCTGCTGTAGTGACCCAACTGACCCTGACACCGCCCCCGGTTTCCAGCGCTGCATCCACGGCGTTGTGCAAGAGGTTGATGAGAAGTTGTTCCAATTGGTCGCTGTCCGCTTGAATCACCAACGCCGGGCCTGGCGTCAGAACGATCGCGAGACGGCTTTCAAGTTTAATCACTCGCTCAAGCCACTCGCTCACGATCACCGGGCGCACGGATGGTTGAGGCAACCTTGCCAACCGCGCATAGTCTCCCATAAACCGGCCCAGGGCCTCTGATCGTGAGGCAATTACTGCCAGTCCTCGGATCATGTCATCCTGCCAGTCGGCTGGCCGTGGATTGCGCGCCAAAAGACTTTCGAGCGTGGCCGCCATCGACTTGATCGGCGCCAGAGAATTGTTGAGTTCGTGACCCAACACACGCAGCAGGCGCTGCCAGGCTTGGCGTTCCTCCTCACGGAGTGCGCGACTCAAGTCCGACAGCACAACCATCTGATGAGGGACACCTCCTTCCCGAAAGCTGCTGCGACGAACTCCCCAACGTCCGCTGCCTCCGGGAAAACTTCGTTGAATTGAAGGCAGCGATTCTCCAACGAGACAATCGTCCAGACCCAATTCTTCTGCACTTTTGCCGAGCAACTGCTCTGCCGAGTGAGCAAGCAGGCGTTCTCCTGCCCGATTCGTGAGCCGCAAGCGCTGGCTGTCGTCAAATGCAAATACCGCGACGTCAATTTCCGTCATCACTTTGCGCAGTAAGGTAGTCGCTTCCAGCGCTCCGAGCCGCTGTTGGCGCAGCGTTTCACTCAGCGCATTCACCTCGCGCATGACTTCGCTCAGAGCATCGCCCGCTCGCGAGCGGCGCGCGCGAATCGAGTAGTCGCCCTCACCCAGCGCAGCAAGCAAATTGGAGAGCGTCTGCAAGGGAAACACCACGCGCCGCCGAATCGCGAAGGCCAGCCCTATCCACACAACACCAATGAAGAGGACCAACGTCCACTGGAGTCTCGCGCTATAGTCGCCAACCCACAGAAGGACCGCTGAGACCAAAGCACCCGGCAGACCCGCTAGAACCACCATCCATAGGACTGTCCGCTCGTGACTTCTGCGCGGCTTTGAAAGTGGATTGACAGGGTGGGGCGGGTAGAGCATGCAGCGTTGAATGACGGAGACCTCGCGCCGCCAGGGTGGCGGCGTAGTGGCAGACCAGCTAGTTTCTGTCGCGACACTCGGTACCAAGGCTCCCCTCCTTCAACAAGGAGGGGAAACCGTCGCCACTGGCCCACGGTCGGGGGTGGTTCAGACCGCGGCGGAAAGACGAATCCGTGGCGGCGTCACAGCTACTCACACCACCTCAGTGGTGCAACGCGACCGCCGTCGCCAGGCCCCACGTCCCTCGTCGGCAGAGGAAGGCGGTTTCCCTGAAGTGATCCAAGTTTCGTGTCAGGAACCAGCTACAGCTTGAATTTTTCCAGCCGGCGGTAGAGAGCGCTGCGACTGAGTCCGAGTGCCTCGGCGGCGCGGCTGACGTTCCCTTCAAAGCGCGCCAGAGCCTTCTGTACCAATAGGCCTTCCACTTCTTCGAGGGTCATATCTTCCACGTGGCCTGGCGTATCGCGGACCTGCTTCAATCCAAGGTCCTCGGCCCGTACGACGCTTCCTTGAGTCATCAGCACGGATCGTTCCGCGGCATGATCCAGTTCCCGGACATTCCCGGGCCAGGGATAGCTCTGCAACGCTTGGCGAGCGCCTTCATCAAACCCCGACAGAGTCTTCCGATAGCGCTGTGCGTGCATACGCAGGAAATGCTCCGCGAGCAGTGGGATGTCTTCCCGGCGCTCCCGCAACGGTGGCAATCGGATCTCGATGGTGTTCAATCGGAAGAGGAGATCCTGGCGAAAGCGCCCGGCGGCCACCTCAGCATGCAGGTCTGCATTGCTGGCCGACAAAACCCGTACATTCACACGACGCGTTCTCGATGACCCAACCCGTTCGAACTCGCCTGTCTCGACGACGCGCAACAAACGGGCCTGCATCTGGAGAGAGATATTTGCGATCTCGTCGAGAAAGAGCGTGCCTCCGTCCGCGAGTTCGAAACGTCCCACCCGGTCCGTCTTCGCGTCCGTGAAGGCGCCTTTAACATGGCCGAACAGTTCGCTTTCAAACACTCCTTCGGACAACCCACCGGCATTGACGGTCACCAATGGCTTGGAAGCCCGAGTCGAGACTGCGTGGAGCGACCGTGCCACCACCCCCTTTCCTGTTCCATTTTCACCGGTGATGAACACGTTCGCATCTGAAGGGCCGACGCGAGCGATCAGCTCTAGAACCGGTTCCATCGCCCGCGACTGGCCGATCATGGTCGGGCGGCCTTCGTCGCGCAGCAGGCGGTTTTCAGCCTCCAATCGCTGTCCCCGTCGCAAGGCGCGTCCGAGTTCGATTTGCGTGTTGAGGATGGTGAGGAGCCGCGTATTGTCCCAGGGCTTCTGGATGAAATCGCGTGCCCCTCGGCGAATCGCTTCCACGGCCAGATCCACAGTGCTCCAGGCGGTCATTACAATAACCGGCAGCGTTGGATCAAGTGCACGCACCCGGTCCAACAAATCCAGTCCCTCCTCGCCTGAAGTCGTATCGCGAGCATAGTTCAGATCCATCAGCATCACGTCAAAGTCTTGCGAGCTCATCAGCCCAAGTACTGCCGCAGGGCTATTGACTGATTCGCACTGAAGGCCTTCGCCCTTCAGCAAGAGGCGTAACGCTTCCAACACATCAGCCTGGTCATCGGCGATCAGGATTCGGGGTGAGGGTGTTTGCATGTTGAGTTCAGAGGCCGGTTGCCAGTCGGGGGCGTTGCCCGAGGGTTCGCTTACTGCCCACAAAGTTCCTATTTCGGTCAAAACTCAAAAACTCCCTCTCCCGTTTGTGGGGAGAGGGATGAACGCTTGAGAAGCGTTCACAAGGCCGGGTGAGGGGCTGCAGCCGACGTAGACCCAGGCCCTGGCAGTCTGAGGTTGCTCGCTGGAAGGGCGGGCGTCATGCCGGAGTCTCGCCCGTCCTGGAACAGCCGGAAGTTCCGGGGTACCAGCGGCCACGACTGCGGACAGGCCGTCCGCGCTCCCAGCATGGTTTACCAATAGCCAACTAACCCCTGACGAACCAATGCGAGCTACTTCGCCATCCACCCATCTGAGAGCTGGATCGTTCTGCTGCCATAGGAGGCATTGCGGTCGGAATGGGTCACCTGAATGACCGTTGTTCCCTCTTGGTTCAGCCTGGCGAACAACTGCATGATCTCGTCTCCCTGACTCGAATGCAAGTTGCCGGTTGGCTCGTCGGCCAGGATCAGCTTTGGAGAAGCCACGACGGCTCGAGCTACCGCTACCAACTGTTGCTGTCCACCGGAGAGCTGATTCGGATACAGATCTTTTTTCCCGACAATCTGAAAGCGGTCCAGCAGGTCGCAAACAATGCTCTGTCGCTGTGCTCTGGGGATATCTCGATACGAAAGAGGGACCTCCAGATTCTCATAGACCGTCATGTCGTCCAGCAGATGGTAGCTCTGGAACACAAAACCAATGTACTTCTTGCTCAGGGCCAGGCGTTCCTTTGCTTTGAGCTTGTGCACCGGTTGGTCAAAAAGGTGATACTCGCCCATCCAGCCAGCGTCATGCATCCCCATGACGTGGAGCAGCGTCGATTTGCCGGCGCCAGAAGGCCCCATGATGGATAGAAACTCGCCCTCCTTCACATCAAGATCGATGCGGCGCAGCACCCAAGTCTTGGTCGCGCCATGCTCGTAAAACTTCTCAACATTTCTCAGTGTGATCATTATGGCAACCTCATTGCCGGCTGTTGCTTTGGTAAGAATACTAATGCCACTCTTTTGGATCGTCCTCGTCGTCGTACTCGCACTCGTAGTCGAAAATCTGAGGACGATCGGAGTCGGGGGACTCGCGCTTCGAGTCCGAGTCTCGAACTCCGAATCACAGCTCTACTCGCATCTCAAGGCCACCATCGGGTCGACCTTTGCGGCTCGGCGTGAAGGAACCCAAGCCGCCGCGAGCGTGACGACAATAAGCACCAGGAGTGTTACTCCCAGACTCAGCGGATCTCTGGCTGACACCCGAAACAGCAGCGAATTCAGCCAACGGGCGGCGAACCAGGAGCCTAGAAGACCAAAGGCCACTCCAACCGACATCCATCGGACAGCTTCGAAGAGCACTAGCTTCGCGATGATACCCGGAGTCGCGCCCAAAGCCATACGAACGCCGATCTCTGGGGTTCGCTGTGCCACCAGAAAGGCCATGACTCCATAGAGTCCAAGTGCCGAGAGGCATAGAGCAAAAACCGAGAACAGGCTCAACAGCCAGGTGTTGAATCGCGGACGTGCCGCCAGCTGACTAACCCGCTTTGGCATCGTTTCGAGAGCCACAGGCAGCGTTGGATCCAACGCAGCCACTTCGCTACGAATCCATTGGGAAATCCCTTCAGGATCCATCGGGCTCCGCAGAATCAAACTGGCACGGCGAGAGATACCAGACAGCGACTGTTCCGTCGGCGCCGAGGGGACTACATGCTTGCGTGGAATGTAGTATTCAGGATCGGAAGATGCGTTGAGTCCTGCGTTGAGAACGTTCCCTGCAATTCCGACGATCGTCAACCAGTTTCCAGTCCGGCCGGGTCGAATGCGCCGTCCGATCGCCTCTTCGCCTTGGAACAAACGACCCGACAGCGCGTTGCTCAGAATCACGGCGTTCTCACTGGAGTTGCGGTCGCTGTCCAGAAATCCACGTCCCCGCACAATGGGCACTCCCAACACTGAGAAATATCCCGGTGTGACGGCACGCCAGATCACCATGCCTCCAGTGCCTTCGGCTGCGGGCGGGCGTCCCTCCACGTCGATGACGGAGTAGATCATGGTTCGGGTAACTCCGGCAGGCGGCAGTGAATCTGAGATCGCCAGTGCTTCGACGCCCGGCACCCCCTGGAGCCGCATTTCAAGTTGCTCAAAGAAGGCTTGCTGCTGTGCAGATTGAGAATATCGCTGCTGGCCAAGCACCAGATTTGCTGTCAACACATTCGATGTCCGCATGCCCAGAGGAACATTCATCAGATTCCACAGACTGCGCAACAACAACCCGGCACTGGTAAGCAACACCAGCGAGATGGCAATCTGAGTCGCAACTAAGGCTTGCCGAACTCTGCCTCGGCTGCCGAGGCGACCCGTGGTTCGAATCAGAGACTGGGTCTCCGTCCGACCCAGGGCGGGCGCCAAGCCAAACACCAGGCCTGACATCAGGGAGGCAGCAACCGCAAACAGCAAGACGCGCCAGTCTAGGCTGGCTTCGTTCAAGCGAGGAATTCCCTCGGGTGCGATGGCAACGAATAGCTGCAGCAGATACTTGGCCAGTAGGCAGCCGAACATTCCGCCCACCATTGCCAATATGACACTCTCTGTGAGCATTTGCCGAATCAATCGCCCCCGCCCGGCGCCCAGCGCCGCGCGGATAGCCATCTCACGTTGCCGGCTTACCGCCCGTGCCAATAGAAGGTTGGCAACATTCACGCAAGCGATCAGTAGCACCGCCGCCACTGAACCCAGGAGCACCCAGGATGTCAGGCGGGCATCCTGAATCTGGCGGTCACGCAGCAGCCGCATCCTGAACTTCACCTCTTTCTGAAACTGGGGTGGCACCCACTTCAGTGAATCTTGAAACAGCGGCTGCATTGCCAACTGCGCTTGCTCCAAGCTGACTCCTGGTTTCAGCCGCGCAAAAGACCTGAGCACGCGGCCCGTGCGTGGCCGCTGCTGCGCCGCTTCATCCAATGCCTGTGGAACAAGCAGATCCACTCGTGCCAATGTCGGCAGCTCGAAATCGCTCGGCAAGACCCCAGCAACCGTGGCCGCGACACCATCCAGAAAAAGGGTCCGACCACTCACGTTGCGTTCTCCGGCAAAGCGGCGTTGCCAGAGCCCGTGCGACAACAGCACCACGCGAGGAGCATTGGGTCGGTCGTCTTCGACCGTAAAGTCACGGCCCAGCAGTGGGTGAACACCCAAGGTGCGCAGAAAGTTGGCTTCTACCTGCGCGCAAGCCGCGCGCACCGGAGTCCCGTCGGTGAGGTCGCAGTCGTTGACGCCGCTCCAGGACGTGAGAGATCCCAGCGGCGTCTGCTGCCGCCGCCACTCCACGTAGTCGGCGCCCAACATGAACTCCTGAGGCTCGATGGGTGCCACGAGACCCAGCGAAACCAGACGCTCTTCCTGCGGATAGGGGAGGCTGCGAAACAGGATGCGGTCAACGACACTGAACACTGCCGTGGTCGCCCCAATTCCAAGCGCCAATGCCAACACGGCTGTCAGAGTGAATGCCGGATTCTTGAGAAGAATGCGCAGTGTGTAACGAAGATCGTCCATAACAACCTCGTGGATCGTGATGCGTTCGTGGTTCGAACAACCAACCCCGAGCTCCGA
>Ga0075428_100001143_pt1 | contig 28380 bp, 22 predicted proteins | sample RhiMetdeltSRZDD2_FD_75291 | JGI IMG/M metagenome (GOLD analysis project Ga0075428, IMG submission 75291) | Populus rhizosphere microbial communities from Tennessee, USA - Rhizosphere MetaG P. deltoides SRZDD2 | ecosystem: Host-associated > Plants > Roots > Rhizosphere > Soil | place: USA... | reverse complement strand
ACCGGCACCGGCTCGGACGGCGACTCGCCGGACAGCATCCGGGCCACCAGCTGCTCGATCTCGCGCAGACCGGAGTCGGCCCCGACCGGCGCGGCCTCGGCGCGGCACAGCTTGATGCCGTTGTACCGGGCCGGGTTGTGGCTGGCGGTGAACATCGCGCCGGGCAGCCGGAGCCGGCCGGACGCGAAGTACAGCTGGTCGGTGGAGGCCAGGCCGATGTCGATCACGTCCGCACCGGTACTCGTGACACCCTCGGCGAACGCCTTCGCCAGGCCCGGGCTGGACGGCCGCATGTCGTACCCGACGACGACCGTGCCACCGTCGGCGAGCACGTCCATCACCTCGACGAACGCGGCCCCGACCGCACGCGCCATGTCCTCGTCCAGCTGGTCCGGAACCACGCCGCGCACGTCGTACGCCTTGAAGATCGCAGACGTCGGACTGACCCCAGGGGACTGATCGACCATGCCGAGACCCTACCGGTGCCGGCGTCTCAGGCTTCAGGGTCCTGCAGCACTCTGAGATGACCACGCCTGGCCACCTCGATCGGCGCATCGGGTCCGGACGGTCGCCGGACCGGGCCGGCGGGTGGCCGGGCGGCCTCGCGGACCGCGTTCGCGAGCGCCTCCAGGTCGTCGTTGGACGGCCCGCCCGCGGCCGGGTCAGGCGCCAGCCGGATCACCTCCCAGCCGTTCGGCGCGGTGAGCCGGTCGCCGTGCTCGGAACACAGGTCGTAGCAGTGCGGTTCGGCGTACGTCGCCAGCGGGCCGACCACGCAGGTCTGGTCCGCGTACACGTAGGTGAGCGTGGAAACCGCCGGGCGGCGACAGCCGCTCCTGGTGCAGATCCTGGCGATGCTCACGACGTGACGCTACCCGGTCTAGGCTCATGCCGTGACCGAGGCTCGCCGTCATCGCAGGCACATCGACCGGCACGGCCGCGGACTGCGCGGTCCGGTCAGCCGGCCCAGCACGTTCGCGCCGCGCGGGCTGCCGCTGAAACGCTCGTCGGCGGCCCGCTTCGACGAGATCGTCGCGGTCGAGGTGACCCGGCTGGAGAAGCAGCTGCCGGAGGTCGTCACCCGGGTCGAGTTCGCGATCGAGGACGTGCCGAACCTGGACACCGGCGTACGGGACGTCCCGCTGACGCACTCCAGCGGAGGTACGGCGCACGACCCGTACCGGATCGTCGTGTTCCGCCGCCCGATCGAGCTGCGTGCCGAGCGCATCGGCGCCGGCCTGACCTGGATGATCCGCTCGGCCCTGGTCCTCGAGCTCGCGGACGTCCTCGGCCTCTCCCCCGACCAGATCGACCCCGACTTCGAAGAAGGCGGCCCGGCGGACTGACCAACGGGTCATTGGGCGGGGTCAGCCGGCGGGGTCAGCCGGCGGGGCGGAGGGCGGCGCGGACGTCGGGGTGGGCGCCGAGCTGGGCCCGGAAGACCAGGGACGTGGTCAGCGGCCAGGCGGCAACTCCGTGGACGGCGTCGGCGGCGGGCTTGGTGGACGGGGTCAGGGTGACCGCGCCTGCGACGCCACCGCCCTCGCCCGGCGAGACCGCCAGGTAGGTGCTGATCTTGGACGCCGCCAGCGGCAGCGCCGTACTGGATCCGGCCTTGACCTTGACAGTACGGCGCGAGACGACCGACCCGTTCGCGGACCGCAGCTCGACGTGCGCCGACCCGGCGTCGCCCGGCGCGGTCAGGATCAGCGTGGCCGGGTCGGCGTGCGGGGGCAGCACCAGGTACGACGGACCGGTCAGTCGCGTCGTGGAGCCGAGCGAGGCGAAGTCGGTGTTCTTCTGGTCGATGATCCGCAGCGCGGCGAACACGGGTTCCTCGGCGCTGACCGCTACCGCGGCCGCCTCGCCGCGAGCCGCCTCGTCCAGCCGGACCGAGCGGATCCCGCCCGCCGGGATCACGATCGTGTCCCGCCCGGCCGGCCGGAACCGCCCGTTCCGGCTGAGCACGTTCACGGTCGCAGTGGTCTGCAGGTCGCCAGGGTTGACCACGGTCAGCACCCGGGCGCCGGCGCCCGGCGCGACCGCGGGGAGCACCGTCTCGCGGGCGGGCTCGGCCGACGGCGACAGCCAGTCGACACCGGCGGGCACCGGCCCGGTTGTGACGTTGTCGCGGATGGCGGCGGCGATCCGGCCGCCGGTCGACACCACCCGCATCGCGAGCTCGCGCTGCCCGGGTACGACCGTCCGCATGTACACCTCGGCCTGGCTCCGGCCGCGGACCACGATGCCGTTCCCGGCCGAGTTCTCCAGCTGCCCGGCGGCGCCGTAGAACGTCACGTCCACGCTCGCATTCGCGTCGTCCAGGTTGGTCAGCACCAGTACGTCGCGACGCCCGACGGCCGAGCCCGCGCCGGCGAACCAGAACTCCGCGCTCGGCGTCGCGCATGCCGTACTGGCCATCCCGCGGTTCACTCCGCTGGACGCGGTCGAGGTCACGGTGGCCGCGGTACCGGCGGCCAGCGGCCCGGTCGCCCGAACCGCCACCGGTACCGGGGTGACGCCCTCGGACACGGTGATGCCGCGGCCGCGCTGCTTGATCGTGCCGAGCACGCCGGCGCCGAGCTTGCGCACCTCGACCGGCGTGGGCCGGCCGGGCGCGACCGGCGTACCCTCCGGCAGCGCCGGCACCGCCGCGTTCACCGCCGTCGTGGTCGCCCGGTCGGCACCGACCGTCGGGCAGCCCAGCGCGGCCCGGGCGACGACCACCTTCTCGACCCGGGTCTCCGCATCCGGCGTGTCCGGTGCCGGCGTACCGGCCAGCACACCGGCGCCGGCCACGGCGCCGAGCGCGACCACCGCGGCCCCGATCCGGAACCACGCGTGGTTCAGCAGCCCGGTCACGACGAAGCCCTCCTCGCGTGTGTGCCATGCGTACCGCCGACCGAACGGCGCGCGGTCGGCAGGCAGAAGACCAGCGTGACCAGCCAGGCAAGGATCCCGGCCAGCCGCCAGCCGTTGTGGGCGACGTCGGCCGGCTGCGCGGTCCCGCTCGGCGGTACGTCGACCAGCCAGGCCGCGCCGCCCTCCTCCGCGCTGGACCGGTTCAGACCGGAGACCGTGTCCATGGTGGCGACCAGGGTCGGGTCGACCGGTGGGGCCAGGTACACGTAGTCGACGCCTAGCCGCTCCAGCCGCGCGGCCTCGTCGCCGACGCCACCGCCGCCGAGCGCGGACAGCACCTCGGTGATCTGACGGTTCGCGGCGGCGGGCGCCTCGGCCTCGATCGCGCCCATCCGGGGACCGCCGTCGCGGACGATCGCGTACCGGCTGCCGCCGTCCGGCAGCTGGCGCAGCACGATGATGGTCGCGTTCTGCGGTGGCTCCTGGGCGGCGACCAGGTACGCCGGCAGGTCCTGCGCCGGCTCCCGCCGCAGCGGACCGTCATCGCCGCGAATGAGCCACCAGCCGCCAGTCGCCACGGTCGCGGCCAGCACCAGGCCGATCGCGCCGCGCATCAGCGGGGCGGTCTCCCGGCGAGCCGATCCCCAGGCCACCGTGACGACGCTGATCCACGCCACCGTGGTGAGGAACATCAGCGGACCGCTGCCACCGCCGAGCCGGCTGCTCAGCAGCGTCGCGAGCAACCCGGCGACCGCGACCGCCCAGCCGGCCAGCTCGAACCGCTGCCGGCTGCCGCGGACCAGGCTCAGCAGCGCGACCAGCACCAGCGGAACGGCCAGGAACCACAGCGTGCCGGGCGCGTCCGGGACCGCGGTGACCAGGTGCGGCACGCTGTCGCCGGGCCCGGCCGCGGTTGTCGGCGTACCGCCGGCCTCCTGACCGAGCCGGGACGGGTGCCGGACCAGCTCGATCGTCCATGGCAGCACCAGCAGTGGCCCGAGTGCGGCGGCGAAGAACAGCTGGTTGCCCTGCCGCCGGTTGCGCCGTGCCACGACGACGCCGGCGACCACGATGCCGAGCAGCAGCAGGGCCGCCAGTGCCGGCGTGAACGCCACCAGCAGGGCGAGCACGGCGCCGGCGAACCAGGCGGCTCGCCAGCTGCCCTGGGTGGCCGCCCTGCGGCGGCGCAGGATGGTGTGCAGCGCGATGGCGAGCAACGGCAGCACCAGCGCGGCGACGCAGGTCCCGATCCTGCCCTGCTGGACAGCGCCGCCGGCGACCACCGCGAGCCCGTACGCCGAGGCGCCCCAGGCCCGGGCCGACCGGTTCAGCACGATCCGGCGCAGGAACGACCAGGCCGACCACGCCGACAGCGGTACGACGGCGAGCAGCAGCAGGTCTGTCGCCAGCGACGGCCTGCCGAGCGTGACGGTGGCGATCACGGACAGCTGCCCGAGCCAAGCCGGCGGCGTGACGCCCTCCGGCGCCGTCGCCGCGGCCCGCCACAGGTCGCCCAGGCTGTCGTGCGGCGGCAGCAGCATGCTCGACCGCAGGACGCCGGACCCGACCACACCGCGGGCGGCGAGCAGCGCACCGACCGTGAGCGCCACCCAGGCGACCAGGAACGGCCGCCGGATCAGCTGCCGGCGCCACTGCGGCTGGTCCGCGGCGACCGTGACCGTGGTCCGGGCCCGGCGCGCCGTGGGGTGGACCGGCTCTTCGTCCTCGTCCGTCCACGCCTCGCGCAGCCGTTCGGAGATACCGCTGGTGGTCTCCTCCAGGTTGCGCCGGATCGCGTGCACCGACTTGGAGAACAGGTCCTTGTAGCGGTCGTGCGGAACCGAGCGCAGCGTCTTGCGGTCCCGCCGGGCCCGCATCCAGCCACCGGCCAGCAGGGTGCCGAGGAACGCGGTCCACTCGTCAACGGCGCCCGACGGGGTCTTGCCGAGCAGGAACCACAGCGACCGCAGCACGGTGCCGAACAGCATCCGCAGCATCAGCAGCGGCAGCATCCGGCCGGGCGCGTTCGCGAGCACGGTGTAGTACGCGTGCGCCTTGTCCACCTGGTACACATGCCGCCGCGTGCCGGCCATCTCCCGCTCGCCGCTGGCCGCGGCCTGCGCGTGGTACACGACCGCGTCCGGCGCGACCGCGACCCGGTGCCCGGCCCGGCGGGCCCGCCAGCCGAAGTCGATGTCGTCGCGGAAGATCGGCAGCCGCGGGTCGAAACCCTTCAGGTCCCGCCAGATGTCGCGTCGTACCAGCATCCCGGCGGAGCTGACCGCCAGGACGTCGCGGACCTTGTCGTGCTGACCCTGGTCGAACTCACCCGGCTCGATCCCGGTGTCGCGGCGACCGCCGAGCGAGGTGGTGACGCCGACCTCGAGCAGCGCGCGCTCCCGCGGCCAGGTCCGCAGCTTGGGCCCCCACACCCCGATCTCGGGGTTGATTGTTGCTTGCAGCAAGAGCTGCTCGAGCGCCTTCGGTGCCGGTGCGCAGTCGTCGTGCAGCAGCCACAGCCACTCGACCACCTCCGCGCCGTCGTCGCCGTACCCGAGTGGCTGCACCGGCGCGAAGCCGACGGCCTGGACACCGCGGGAGACGGCCGCACCGAATCCGGTGCGTGCCGATGCGGTCACCAGCGGTTCCACGGCGGGCAGGTCGGCGAGCAGGGCGGCGGTGTCGTCGGTGGACCCGGTGTCGATCGCGATCAGCCGGTCCGGGCGCCGTTCCAGCGCCCAGAGTGCCTCGGTCAGCCGGGGGAGCCACTCGGCGCCGTTGTGGGCAACCACGACAGCGGTGACGACGTGGCGCAGCGAGGCGCGCGCGAACGGGTCGTCCGGACTGGTCGCCGGGAAGTCGGCCGAGTCGAAGAACTCCCAGCCTGCAGGGGCCTGTTGTTCCATGCGGAGTAGCTGCACCTCGGGGCTGTCGGGAGGGGCGTTTGCCACCGTCCCATGCTGGCCGGGGCGCGGACTACCCTAACGCGACGGGAATCCCACCGTCGTCGCGGCGTCGCGCTCACAGCGTGGGCCGCCTGTGTGCCGCCCCCTGGCTCCCCCTTGGCTGCCCCTTGCCTGGTCCCCTGGCTGCCGCGCTGTGGGCCGGGCCGGGCCCACAGTGTCCGGCAACGATCAGACTGCGCGCTTCTTCAGTTTGCGACGCTCACGTTCCGACAAGCCGCCCCAGATACCGAACCGCTCGTCGTGCTGCAAGGCGTACTCAAGGCACTCGCCACGGACGTCGCACCCCAGGCAGACCTTCTTGGCCTCCCGGGTCGAGCCGCCCTTCTCCGGGAAGAACGCCTCGGGGTCCGTCTGGGCGCACAGCGCCCGCTCCTGCCAGTTGAGTTCGTCTTCGATCGCGTCGCCCTCGACAATCGCCATCAGCTCTGTCACGGTACGACCTCCTCGACCCTGTTCGTTCCCTGCGCGGGTGGGTTGCGGCCCACTCGCCTGACCTCGTCCGTCTGCGTGCTGCAGGTCCACACCCGCACCACGCTTCGGTCCCCGATTCCGAGTGTCCTAACGAACGACACGAATGAAATTACATTCCTGCAATCCACCAAAGTCAAGCGGTTGTCTGCTAATGGGGCAAATGGACGGGCCGCCGATGTGTGCATCGACGACCCGGATCCAATGGTTCGGCTGCTACTGCGGGGGCTGCGACCACCAGCCCTGTTGCTGGCCGGCCTCCTCTTTCTTCGCCTGCTCCGGGTCCTGCGACTGCTCGCCGGACTCGTCGGCCGGTGCGTCGGTGCCCCGGTCGGCGTCACCGTTCGCGGACAGCGCGTCATCGGGCCCCGCGTCGGCACCTGCGTCAGAGCCGGTGGCTGACCCGGCAGCCGTCGAGGCGTCCGCCGACTCGCCGCCGGCGGCCGGCTGGTCCCAGCCCTGCGTCTGCGACTCCTGGCCCCAGCCCTGCTGGCTCCCCCAGCTCTGCTGAGCCTGGTCCTGGCCCTGCTGACCCTGCTGCCAGGCGTCGCCGCCCCACGACTGCTGGCCGGCGTCGGCCTGCTGGCCCCACTGCTGACCGGAGCTCGGGGCCTGAGGCCACTGCTGACCGGCTTCCGGGGCCTGCGGCCACTGCTGGGTGTCGCCGCTCTCTGCGCCCCACTGCTGGCCCGCGTCCTGCCCGCCCGGCTGCTCCGCGCTCTGGGCCGCGTCCTGGCCCCACTGCTGCCCGCCCCACGACTGCTGGCCGGCGTCGGCCTGCTGGCCCCACTGCTGCTGGCCCGCGTCCTGGCCCCAGCCACCCTCGGCGGCACCGCTGTCCGCGCCCCACTGCTGCTGACCGGACTCGGCACCGCTCTGACCGGACTGCTCGCCGGACTGCGCACTCCCGTACCCGGCCGCCGCACCGGTGCCGTAGCCGCCGTACTGGCTCTGCCCGGCGTCGCCGTACTGGCTCTGCCCGGCGTCGCCGTACTGGACCTGGCCGGGGTCGCCGTACTGGCCCTGGCTGTAAGCCTGCTGGCCGTACTGCGGCTGCCCGCCGAACTGGCCGGCGTCATACCCTCCGGGCTGCTGGCCGGGGAACTGCGGCTGGCCACCGAACTGGCCGTGCGGCCCCGGCTGCATCGCCTTCACCGGTGCGGGAATCGCCTGGAACGTCTTCAGCAGGATGAACCCGACCAGCCCGTAGATGGTCAGGCCACCGAGGCGGTACAGGAACTGCGAGAGCTTGACCAGCGCGCTGCTCACGTCGTCGGAGAACCCCGAGATCGCCGCGATCAGCAGGATGACCGTGAGGACAGCCACCATCACCAACGCCGCCAGCGTCACGGTGCGCGCGTTCGGGGTCCGCTCGCCGAACCCGGTGACCAGCGCGACCGCGCCGAGCGACGCGAGCAGCACGGCGAAGCCCCCGAGGTCCGGCAATGCCAGCACCTGCTGCACGGCCTGGGCCTTCGACGTGAAGTCCGTGTCCACGAAGAGGTAGAGCAGGGACGCCAGCGCGTAGAGGCCGACGAAGGCAAGCAACAGATACGCGACCGGCTCTCTGAGCTTCTTTGTTGCGTCGGTGACCACGAGGGCCTCCCATCAGATTCGAGGTTTGACCTCGGCAGCATATCGATGCAGCGGTCCGCGCCTCGGATGCCTGACGCAATCACTGTTGGCGACCTGCGGCAGACTCGTGACCATGCGACTGACAGTTCTGGCCGGCGGGATCGGCGGCGCGACCTTCCTGCGCGGTCTGGTGCGGGCGCGCCCGGACGCCGAGATCACCGTGATCGGCAACACCGCGGACGACATCACGTTGTTCGGGCTGCGGGTGTGCCCGGACCTCGACACCGTGATGTACACCCTGGGCGGCGGCATCTCGGCCGAGCGCGGCTGGGGCCGCGAGGACGAGGGCTGGCTGGTCAAGGAGGAGCTCGCCGCGTACGGCGTGCAGCCGACCTGGTTCGGGCTCGGCGACCGTGACATCGCCACCCACCTCGTCCGGACCCAGATGCTGGACGCCGGGTTCGGGCTGAGCGCAGTCACCGAGGCGCTGTGCACCCGCTGGCAGCTGCCGGTGCGGCTGCTGCCGATGACCGACGACCGGGTCGAGACGCACGTGGTCATCGAGGATTCCGAGGGCCGCCGGGCGGTGCACTTCCAGGAGTACTGGGTGCGGCTGCACGCCGAGGTGCCGGCGCACGAGATCGTCGTGGTCGGACAGGATCAGGCCAAGCCGGCACCCGGCGTGATCGATGCGATCGCGGACTGCGACGTACTGCTGCTGCCGCCGTCGAACCCCGTGGTCTCGGTCGGCACCATCCTCGGCGTACCGGGGATCCGGGACGCGATGCGGGAGACGTCCGCGCCGGTGGTCGGGGTCTCGCCGATCATCGGCGACAGCCCGGTCCGCGGGATGGCCGACAAGGTGCTGGCCGCGATCGGCGTCGAGTCGTCCGCGTCCGCGGTGGCCCGGCACTACGGTGCCCGGCCGGCCGGCGGCGTACTGGACGGCTGGCTGCTCGACACCTCCGACGCCGCGCAGCTGCCGGCCGTCACCGACGCGGGCATCGCCGCGCGCGCCGTACCGCTGTGGATGAGCGACGAGGACCTGACCGCGGCGATCGCCGAGGCGGCACTCGGGCTCGCGGAACAGGTGCGCTGATGCGCAAGGGTCTCGAGGTCATCCCGGTCGTCGGGCTGCCCGAGGTTGCCGAGGGCGCCGATCTGGCCGAGCTGATCGGCGAGTTCGCCGAGCTGCTCGACGGCGACGTGATCTCGGTGACGTCCAAGATCGTCAGCAAGGCCGAGGGCCGGTCCCTGTCCGGGGTGGACCGGACCGAGGCCATCGACGCCGAGCTGGTCCGGGTGGTCGCGCAGCGCGGCGACACCCGGATCGTGCAGACCCGGCACGGGCTGGTGCTGGCCGCCGCCGGTGCCGACACCTCCAACACCCCGCCGGGCACGGTGCTGCTGCTGCCGGTCGACCCGGACGCGTCCGCCCGGGCGCTGCGGGACGGGCTGCGGTCCAGGTACGGGGTGAACGTCGGCGTGGTGGTCACCGACACCCTCGGCCGGCCGTGGCGAAACGGCCAGATGGACCTGGCGATCGGTGCCGCGGGCATCGACGTGATCGAGGACCTGCGCGGTACGACGGACAGCCACGGCAACACGCTCGCCGTCACGCTGCCCGCGATCGCGGACGAGCTGGCCGCCGCCAGCGAGCTGGTGAAGGGCAAGGCCGACGGTATCCCGGTGGCGATCGTGCGCGGTGCCGACGACGTCGTCCTGCCGGCCGGCGAGCACGGCTCCGGCGCCGCGGCACTGGTCCGCGACGCCGAGTCCGACCTGTTCAGCCTCGGTACCCGGGAAGCGGCCTGGGCGGCGGCGACCGCACGCCGTACCCCGGCCGGCCTGCGAGCGCTCGACCCCGCGCTGGCGTCCCGGCTCGTCGAGGCCGCGCTGGGCCCGCCGTACGCCGGTCGCGACGTGGCGGTCACGGTGTCAGAGGCCGCGTTCACCGTCTCCGGGACGGACCGGCTCGCCGTCGGGGCGGTCGTGGAGCGGCTGGCGGTACTGCTGCACGCCGAGGGGTACGGCGTCGCGCTGGACGGTGGCCGGGTCTCGTTCGGGTCTCGGTGACCTACCTTTCTCGGCGACTTCTCAGCATTCCTGCGTACACTCTCCCCCGCACGCCCGCCGCCCGGCGGGACCGCAACCGAGCCGGAAGACGAACACCGTGGGCAAGTCTCAGAAGCAGGCGCGGCGCGAGCTGATCGAGAAGATGCAGCGCGACCAGGCCAAGGCCGACAGGCGCCGCACCATCCTGATCGTCGTCGTCGCGGCCGTTGTCGGGCTCGCCATCATCGCCTACCCGGCGATCAGGCTGATCCAGGACTCCCGGATCAAGAACACGGCGATCGCCGAGACCGGGATGGCGATGTCGGCGGCCGGCTGCGACGCCCCGACCACCGAGAAGGCCTCCGGCAACCAGGACCACCAGCCGGACGGCACCGCGATCAAGTACGCGCAGTCGCCGCCGTCGAACGGCAGCCACTACCAGACCTGGGCCGAGTTCGGCAAGACCTTCTACGACGCCTCCGACCGGCCGCCGGTCGGCAACCTGGTGCACAACCTGGAGCACGGCTACACGATCCTCTGGTACAACGACACGATCGCCGGCGACAGCGACCAGATGGAGCAGATCGAGCGGATCGCCAAGGGCAAGCTGCCCGAAGTTGCCAACGGCAAGTTCATCGCCGCGCCGTTCCACGCGTCCGACGGTGCCGCCTGGCCTGCCGGCAAGAACATCGCCTTCTCGCACTGGGGCGGCCCGACCGACACCTCCACCGAGGAGAAGTTCGCGTCCAGCCAGTCCGGGCACCGCCAGTTCTGCACCAGCGTCAGCGGCGAGGCACTCTCCAAGTTCATCGAGAAGTACCCCGCGTCCGACTCCCCCGAGCCCCAAGGCGGCTGACCCTCCACGTCACCCCACCTGCTCCCCTTCCGGCGCTTGGCCCAGCTGCCCCTTGCCAGCCCACCCGGATGCTTGCTCGCCACCCAGGCTCTGCCTCGCGGCCCGGCCGCTGGGTTGCCGCCGGGCGCTGGCTTCGCACCCGGCTTCCGGCACGGCTACCAGGTTGCAACCCGAGGGCGGCACCACAAGCCGGGGCGCCGGCTCCCCAGACACCACCTGGGGACGCTGCACACGCAACAAGCTGTGCGAACTCCCCAGAACCTGTCGTCACCACACGCACCCGACGAAGTGACCCCACCTCGCCGCCGGCAACCACTCTGGCCGGCCCCCAGCCAGCTAGCCCTGGTTGGCCCCCTGGCAAGCCCGCCCCGGCTACTGCACGGCCGATCCGGGGGACCGGCGCCCGGGTTCTGGCTCGGCGCCCGGCTTCGGGCATGGCTACCAGGTTGCAACCCGAGGGCGGCACCTCAAGTAGGGCGCCCGCTCTCCAGACACCACCTGGGGACGCTGCACGCAATGAGCTGTGCGACGTCCCCAGAACGTGTCGCCGCTGGTTGCTTCCGAAGAAGTGCCGCACCTCCACCGGCGGGCGAGACACTACTGGGACGCTGCACAAGCAATGTGGTGTGCGGGGTCCCCAAGACTTGTAGCGCCGAAGGAAGGCCCGGGGTCAGGTGAAGCGGGGGCCGTATTGGGACTGGACCTGGGCGACGAGCTCCTTGACGCGTTCGCCGTCGGCCAGCGGGCAGACCATGGTCACGTCCGCGGTGTGCACGATGATGTGGCCGGACAGGCCGACGGTGGCGATCAGGTGGTCCGGGTCGTCGGTGACGATCACGTTGTCCCGTGAGTCGACCAGGCAGGTCAGGCAGTCCGCGCCGGAACGGTTGCCGGAGGCATCGACCTCGAGGGTCCCGGCCAGCGCGGCCCAGGAGCCGACGTCGAGCCACTGCACCGGCATCGGTACGACGACCACGTCGGCGTTCACCCGGCCCTGCGAGGCGGGCTCCATCACGGCGTAGTCGACGCTGATCTTCTGCAGCTCCGGGTATACCTCGCCGAGGACCACGTCACGCGAAGGCCCGTCCCACGCGGCGGCGGCACGGCGCAGCCGGGACGCGGACTCGGGCAGCAACGAGTCGAGGACATCGAGCAGCGTGGAGGCCCGCCAGACGAACATGCCGGAGTTCCACCAGAACCGGCCGGTCGCCAGGTACTCCTCGGCGGTCGCGCGGTCCGGCTTCTCCCGGAACCGCTCGACCATGAACGCGCCGGTGTCGTCGATCGCCGGGCCGCGCTCGACGTACCCGAGTCCGGTGTGCGGGTGGGTCGGCTCGATCCCGAATGTGCACAGCGACCGCGGCCGCTGCTCGACCACGGCGAACGCGGTCTCGACCGAGGCCCGGAACTCCTTCTCCGGCGTGATCAGGTGGTCCGCGGTGACGATCGCGAGGACCGCGTCGGGGTCGTCGCGGCCGACCACGGCGGAGGCGAGGCCGACGGCGTTCGCGGTGTCCCGGCCGGTCGGCTCGCCGATCAGCCGGGACGGGTCCAGCTCGGGGATCTGGGCCAGCACCTGCTCGGCGTGCGCGGCCGCGGTGCAGACGTAGATCCGGTCGGCATCGACCAGCCCGTCGAGCCGGTCGTACGCGACCCGCAGCAGCGATCGCTTGCCGGCCAGCGGCAGCACCTGCTTCGGCCGGTCGGCCCTGGACAGCGGCCACAGCCGGGTCCCGGACCCACCAGCGATGATCACCACGTTGCGCATGGGCACGAAGCCTAGCCCGGTAGGTTCTCAGTCATGGCAGGCACACTTCCCGAGCTGTTCCAGATGGCGGTACGACGCGACCCGGGCCGGCCGTTCCTGACGTTCTACGACGACGAGTCAGGGGAGCGGATCGAGCTGAGCTACGCGACCACCGCGAACTGGGTCGCCAAGACCTCGAACCTGCTGGTCGACGAGCTCGACCTGGAGACCGGCGAGACGATCGGGATCGCGCTGCCGCCGCACTGGCTCGGGATCGTCTGGGCGCTCTCGGCCTGGTCCTGTCACGCGAGCCTGACCAGCGGCCAGGCGGACCTGGCTGTCACCGGACCGGACCTCGGCACGCGCGGGAAGCGGGAGACGGTGGCCAGTGCGCTGCTGCCGCTCGGCGGGCGGTTTCGCGAGCCGCTGCCGGACGGCGTACGGGACTATGGCGCCGAGGTGTACAACCATGGCGACGTGTTCGTCCCGCCGGATCCGCCGGCGGCCGGCTCCGCGGCGTACGACGAGCACAGCCATGCCGACCTGATCACGGCCGCCGAGCCGATCGACCGCCGGGTGCTCAGCACCGCGGACCTGACCCGACCGGAGCACGTCGGCACGCTGGTCGGGCTACTCGAGGGCGGCGGGTCGCTGGTGCTGTGCAGGAACCTGGACCCGGACCGGCTGGACCGCCGGGTCATCGACGAGAAGGTGGAGGGCATGATCTGATGCAGCGGTTCGAGGGCAGATTCAACGACCGGGTGGCGCTGGTCACCGCGGCGGCGCAGGGCATCGGCCGCGCGGTGGCGGAGCGGATCGTCGCCGAGGGCGGTTCGGTGGCCGTCACCGACCTGCGAGCCGACGGCGCGCGAGCGGTCGCGGACGGGCTCGGCGGCCGGGCGCTCGGGATCGGCTGCGATGTCACCTCGGACGAGTCGGTACGGACGGCCGTCGCCGCGACGGTGGACCGGTTCGGCCGGCTCGACGTACTGGTGAACAACGCCGGCGGCTGCATCGTGGACCTGCCGTTCGAGCAGAGCACCAGCGCGGACTGGCAGCGGCAGCTCGACCTCACCCTGCTCGGCGCGGTGCGCTGCACCAACGCGGCGCTACCGCACCTGCTGGAGACCCGCGGCAACGTCGTGACGGTCAGCTCGGTGAACGCGATCGTCGCGTTCGGCAACATCGAGTACTCGGCCGCCAAGGCCGGGCAGCAGAGCATGACGCAGAACCTGGCGGCCCGGTACGGCCCCGACGGCGTGCGCTTCAACGTGGTCGCGCCGGGCACCGTCCGCACCCCGAACTGGGACAGCCAGGAGGGCAGCCTCGAGCGGCTCGCCAAGCTGTACCCGCTCGGCCGGGTCGGCGAACCGGAGGACATCGCCGCCGCGGTCGCGTTCCTGGCCTCCGACGACGCGAGCTGGATCACCGGCCTGACGCTGCCGGTCGAAGGCGGCGCCCTGCTCGGCCCGGCTGCCCTCAGCCTCGCGCGGTAGCCACCTGCCAGGAGCGCCAGGCGCTCTCGACCATCTCGTCGATGCTGTGCCGGTTCTTCCAGCCGAGGTCGCGGGCGGCCAGCGCGTCCGAGGCGACGATCCGGGCCGGGTCGCCGGGCCTGCGCGGGCCCTCGATCGGGGTGAAGTCGATGCCGGTGGCGCGCCGGACCGCGTCCATGATCTCGCGCACCGAGGCGCCGGTGCCGCTGCCCAGGTTGTACACCGGCTCGAGCGGCCGGCCGTCCTCCAGCGCCCGCGCGGCGGCGACGTGTGCCAGTGCCAGGTCGCCGACGTGGACGTGGTCCTTCACCGGGGTGCCGTCCGGGGTCGGGTAGTCGGTGCCGTTGATCTGCGGCGTGCGCCCGTCGGTCAGTGCCCGCATCACCTTCGGGAACAGGTTGTGCGGGCTGGAGTCGTAGATGTCCTCGTACGACGACCCGACCACGTTGAAGTACCGCAGCGACGTGTGGCTCAGCGGGTGTACGGCGGCGACGTCGGCCAGCAGCCACTCCCCTACCACCTTGGTCTCGCCGTACGGAGACTCCGGCCGGATCTCGGTCTGCTCGGTGACCAGGTCGACGTCCGGCGTGCCGTACACCCCGGCGCTGCCGGAGAACACGACGTTCCGCACTCCGAGGTCGACCATCGCCTCGAGCAGCGTGACCATCGCGGTCACGTTCTGCGTGTACGTGTGCAGCGGCCGCTCGACCGACTCACCCGCATACTTGAACCCGGCCAGGTGCACGACCCCGGTCACGCCGTACCGCGTGATGGTCTCCCGGACCGCGGCGGCGTCGAGCAGGTTCGCCTCGACGAACGGGACGTCGTCGCGGACGAACTCGCGATGGCCGTTCGACAGGTCGTCGATCACCACCACGTCGATGCCCTCGGCACCGAACGCCCGTACGACGTGCGCCCCGATGTACCCCGCCCCTCCGGTCACCAGCCAGGTCATGCCCCCACCCTCTCAGACCCGACCAGTGCACGGAGTGGTCGCATTCCTACCGCAGGTCTACCAACACCGCCTTCAGTAGCACGCCTTCAGTAGGCCGACAGCTGGGCGAGCCGGACGGGAGCGCGGGACTGGAGGATGCGGACCCGCAGTGCGTCCGTCGTGACGGCGGCCTCCAGCGTCAGGATGCGCTTGTGGCCGACGGCGCCGAAGGTCGCGACCTGGCGCCAGGTCCCGCCGTCCTGCACCTCGACGACTCCCGACTCGGCCTGCATGCCGTACCGGATGTCCTCACCGAGCACCACCCGGCGTACCGACGTCCCGGTCGGCAGCCGCACGGACAGCGTGCCCTTGCTCGCGGCCGGTGCGACCCAGGCGGTGTCCAGGTTCCCGTCGGTCGCGGCCCGCGGATTGGCGCCGTCACCGCTGGCCGGAGCGTGCAGCGCGACGTCGCGCGGCATCTCGGCAGCGAGCCGGGCCCGCCACTCGGCCAGCCGGGCCACGTCCCGGTCGTCGAACCGGCCGTCGCGGTCCGGTGGCACGTTCAGCAGCAGCACCGAGTTCCGCCCGACCGACTTGTAGTAGATGTCGGTCAGCTGGTTCAGCGAACGCGGCTCCTGCTCGGGGTGGTGGAACCAGCCCTCGCGGATCGACACGTCCGACTCGGCCGGCCACCAGGCCAACGCGGTCGCACCGGCATCCCGGCCGGCCAGCAGCGCGCGCCGGCTGCCCTGGTCGGCGGCGGCGTACCCGAGCGCGTAGTCCGGTGCCCCGTTCGGCTTCGTGATCGTCGGGACCACGGTGTACTCGTCCGGCCGGGACAGCCCGGACTCGTTGCCGACCCAGCGCACGTCCGGCCCGCTGACCGCGATCGTCGCCTGCGGCGCGAGCCCGCGGATGAGCTGGTACCAGCTGGTGAAGTCGTACGTCTCCACCTTGTCCGGCGGGATCCGGCCCTGCGCCCCGTCGAACCAGACCTCGTCGACCGGGCCGTACTCGGTCAGCAGCTCGTACAGCTGGTTCAGCATGTAGGCGCCGTAGTCGGACGCGGTCAGCGTGTACGTCGGCAGATCCTGGCCGGCGCGGTCGTCACCAGGCACCAGGGTCGGGATCGTCCGCGGCGTGTGCGGGCTGCCGTTCGCGTAGACGCCGTCCAGGAACTGGTTCTCGTCCGCCGGCGACATGTAGAACCCGACCTTCAGCCCGTACCGCCGCATCGAGTCGGCGAACTCGCGCACCACGTCGCCCGCACCGTTCCGCCAGCTGCTGGAGGCGACGCTGTGGTCGCTGTACCGGGACGGGTAGAGCAGGAACCCGTCGTGGTGCTTGACGGTGAGGATCGCGAGCTTGAACCCGCTGTCGCGCAGGGTCCGGGCCCACTGGTCGGTGTCCAGCCGGGCCGGCTGGAACAGGTCCGGGTCCTCGTCGCCGTGCCCCCACTCCAGCCCGGTGAAGGTGTTCACGCCGAAGTGGATGAACGCGGTCTGCTCCATCCGCTGCCAGGCCACCTGGCGCGGGTGCGGCCGGATCGCCGACGCCTTGGCCACCAGCGAGGTCAGGCACTCGCCCGGCGTCACGGCCATCGACGTTGCGGGGTCGAGCTTCCCGACCACGCACGGCAGCGCCTGCAATGCCTGCGCCTCGGTCGGCGGCTTGTTGAGGAACGTGCTGACCGCGATCCCGTACGCCGTCCCGCGGGCGCCGGCGAGCCAGCGCACCTCGCCGGTGGTTGCTGTGGGCAACGAGATGGTACTGCGCGTGGCCGCCGTACCGGGTGCGGTGAGGACCGTGACGGCGAGCCCGCCGTCCACCGGCTCCACGGCGAGCCCGAGGTAGTGGTACCGCACGCCGTGCTTGGTCGCCGGCTCCTGCAGCGGCACGGTACGGCTGGTTCCGCCGGCTGTCAGCGTCAGCGAGCGCGGACCGGCGGCGGTGAGCTTCGCGACCCCGAGCAGGTCGACCAGACCGGCGCCGGGGACCAGGACGTCGGGCGACAGCACTGTCTCGGCGAGCACGCCGGACCGCAACGGGTCCTCGCCCAGCGAGGCGGCATCCCAGCGGATCCCGGCCGGGTGACCGGACAGCCGCAGCCGGCCGGGCTCGGTGATCGTGCCGCCGGCGACGACCGGCGCCGGGTCGGCCTTCTCACCGAGCGCCGGGACGTAGCTGCCGGACGCGCCGACCGAGCCCTCGAAGTCCACGCTCAGCCGGGTGTTCGAGACCACCGGCCGGGCCAGCCTCAGGTCCGCCGGGTCGAAGGCGCCGGTGAACGGCGCCAGCCGCACCTGGCGGACCGAGCCGGCCAGGCCACGCTGCAGCGCCGCCGGGTGCACGTCGTTGCCGAGGCCGATCTGCGCACCCGCGGTCGGGTGCCACGTCGCCGTACCGTACGCGCTCGCGGCGGCCGGCAGCTGCTGACCGTCAAGGAACGCATGCAGGGTCGCGGTGCCACCGGTGACCTCGTACGCGAGCGCGAGCACGTGCTGCTGGTCCGGTGCGGGCGCCGGCACCGACTTCGTGACGCTCTGCCAGTCGCCGCCGACCTCGGAGTCGAACCCGTACTGCAGGTTCGTGCCGTTGTAGCGGCCGTAGAGCGCGCCGCCCATACCGAAGACGGTGGCCAGGTTGCCCTGCGTCGCGGCCGGGGTGAACGCCACCTCGACCAGGAACGACCGCTGCACGGCACCGCCGCTGAGCGGGTTGCCCGGCTGGAAGGTCACGCCGTCTCCCGAGCCGTTCAGCACCAGCCCGCGGGCCGGGTCCAGCGTCTCGGCGCCGCTGCGCCGGGTCAGGGTGCCTCCCATCACCTCACCGGTGGCGGCGGTGTAGCTGTTCCCGCTCGAGAACGAGCCGCCGAACGACACGTCGAGCACATCCGGGTCCGCGGCCTGCGCGGGAGTGTTCAGCACGGCGGCGGTGAGCCCGAGGGCGAGCACGGCCGCGGCACAGCGTCGTACAGCATGCATGAGATTGTCCTGCCTCTATTTGGCGTCGACGGAGATCTCGGCGGCGGTCGCCCACGGGTTCCCGTTCGCCTCGGTGAGCTGGACCGCCCGCAGGTAGCGGGCCGTGGTCGCCGGGATCGGCACCCACTTGACCTCCGGCGTCTTCGCGAAGGTGCCCTTGGCAACGGGCTGGCCCCAGTTCGTGCCGTCGGTACTGAGATAGAACTCGTAGTCGAGGAACCAGCCGTTGCCGGCGGCCCGTGGCAGGTAGGTGATCGCGCACACCGACTTCTGCGCGCCGAGGTCGAGCTGGATCTCGTGCGGCGGCCGCGGCTCACGCTGCGACCACTCGGTGTGCCAGAACGTCGCCGGGTTGCCGTCGATCGCGTTCACGGCCCGGCCGTCCTCGCCGATCGTCTCCTCGCTGTCCACGAACGTGACCGCGACCGGCCGGGTCGGCGTCGCGGCACAGCTCACCCGCACGTCGACGACGGTGGACATCCGGTGCATGCCGTCGGACAGGTAGCTGACCGCGGCGGACAGCGACGCGGTACCGGCCGGGGCGCCGGCCGGCGGGCTGACCGAGAAGGTCGCGGTCCAGCTGCCGCCGGCCGGGACGGTGCTACGGGTGTCGCTGCTGGGGGCAACGGTCCAGCCGTCGGGCAGCACCGGCCGGATCTCGACCCCGGTCAGCGTCCGGCTGGTCAGGTTCTGGACCGTGACGGACAGGGTCGCGCTGTCACCCGGGACGACGGTGGGCTTGTCCACGGTCGCCGTGGCGCGGACCGCCCGGTCCAGCGCGAAGGTCACCGCGCGGTGGGTGTCCGGCACCTGCTGGACCAGACCGCCCTCCGGGTCCAGCACCGCGACCATCCGGGTGATCGCGTTCGTCAGCGCGACGCCCTCAGCGGTCTCGGTGAGCTGCCACCGCTGCAGCCGGTTGCCCGGGGAGCAGGTCTGCGCGGTGATCGCTGTCCCGGGCTCGAGCGGCGTGTTCAGGAACCGGGTGCCGAGCCTGGTCTCCGCGCACCGGCCGCTGCTCAGGTCGCGCAGCGTGTAGTACCCGTCCGCCGTCGCTGTGACGTCCCACGCGGTCTCGGCGCCGGTCACCGCCAGCGGGGCACCCTCGGCGGTGGTCCTGGAGCCGAGGAACCCGTCGCCGCGAGCAAGGGTGTACGTGCCGTTCGGGACGGGAGTGCGGTCGACGTTGTCGAACCCCGGTGCGCGCCCGGCGGCGTCCGCGCGGGCGGTGAACGCGTCGTACGTCGGGTCCGGCTTGGGCAGGCCCCAGGTGTGCTGCGCGATGAACCGCAGCGGCATCCGGACCTCGACCTCGATCTCGTTCTCGGTGTTGCCGGAGCCGTTGTCCGGCCACATGGTGATCTTGGCGCCGGTGATCCCGTTGCGGTCGGCAACGGTCTGGCCCTCGAAGCGCTGCGGCGTCCAGTTCTGGTCGTACAGGCTCCTGGTGTTCATCTTGAAACCGCCGCGAACGTTGTAGAGCGCGAATGCCGCGTTCTCGATCTTGCGGCCCTCGGCCAGCAGCTGGTCCGGCCGGACCCCGCCGCCGAGCCAGTGCTCGATCAAGATGTCGGTGTCCAGCGGGACGGTGGCGCGGGCGGTGATGCCGTCGTTCCACATCCGCAGCGTCTTGCCCTTGGACTTCACGTACGCGTTCACCCGGTTGATGAAGTCGACGAACGCGTCCTCCGGTACCGCGTCCGGGCCGAACCTCTGTTGCGCGTACGCGAGGATCTGCGGGTACTTGGCGTAGTCGGAGCCGAGCATGTACTCGTCCGCGCCCATGTGCCAGTAGGGCGTGTCGAAAACGGTCAGGTACTCGTCGATGATGTCGGTCAGGAACTCGAACGCCTCCGGCTTGGTGATGTCGAGCCGGCTGACCTGCTTCTGCCCGGTGTTGTCGGTGAGCTGCAGGTCCGGGCGGTTCCGGATCCACGGCTCGATGTGGCCGGGCGAGTTCACCTCGGGCACCAGCGTGACGTGGTACCGGTCCGCGAGCCGTTGCAGCGCGGCGATCTGGGACCTCGTGTAGTAGCCCCACTCGTTCGCCTCCGGGTGCGCGGTGCTCTTCACCTTCAGCTCGACCCAGAGCTGGTTCAGCTTCAGGTACGCCGCGTCCTTGACCAGGCGCTCGAACCAGGCGGTGGACACATTGATGAGGCAGGCGCACACCCCGACGCCGCGCTCGGCGTACTGCGGCACGTCGGTCACCGACCCGGCCGGCAGCGTCTCGCCGGCGCGCAGCAGCTGCAGCACGGTCCGGGTGCCGTAGAACGCGCCGGCGTCGGTGCGCGCGGTGATCCGCACCGTGTCGCCGACACTGAGCGCGTAGCCCTCGGCGCCGAGGTCTGTCCGCGCGCCGTCCAGCGTCAGCACGATGTCGCCGGCGCGGACCGTGGTGTCGCGGACCAGCGGCAGCCGGTGACCGGCCTGGGCCAGGTCAGCGACGAAGGTCGCGGCGTCATCGTGCACCGCATCCTGTCGGGGGTCGACCACGACCCGGCTCTTCGAGGGGGTCAGCGTGTACGACGCACCGGCGGCGGGCGTCCAGCCCGTCAGCGCCGGGACCGTGACGCCCGCGGGGTTCACCGCGGCCGCCGTCGTACCGGTGGACGTATCACTGGCGGTCCCCGTCGTACCGGTGGGCGGATCGCCGGCGGCGGCCGTCGTACCGGTGCCGGTCAGTAAGGACGCGACGGCTAGCAGGACCGCCGTACGGCGGGTTCGGGCGGATCTCATCAGAGGGCTCCTCGGGGGCGGCGGGGGGCGACCGCGTGGGCGGCGGCGATGTGGTCGGTGAGCGCGATCGCGCCGGCGGCGCGGGCGGACGTGAGCTGGGCGACGCGGATGTAGAGGCAGTCGGCGACCACGAGCTGGGAGTGCCGCGCGGCCAGGCCGCCGCTGCGGAACGAGGTCTCCAGCACGGTGGTGGCGAGTACCTCGCGGGCTGCCAGTGCGACGGCCGACCGCGGGTCGCTGGTGATGCCGATGGTGACCGCGCCGCGGTCCGCTGCCAGCCGGAACGGCTCGACCACTTCGGCGGTGGCGCCGGAGTGTGAGACCCCGACCGCGACGTCGCCCTCGGACAGCAGTGCGGCCGAGGTCGCGGCCTGGTGCACCTCGGTCCACGACCGGACCCGCACCCCGATCCGGAACAACCGCATCTCCAGCTCGTCGGCGATCGTCGAGGAGCCACCCACGCCGTACACGTCGACGCGGCCTGCGACCGCGATCGCCCGGGCCGCGCGGTCCAGTGCGTCCAGGTCGAGCTGGTCGACGGTCTGCGTGATGGTCCGGATGTCGGCGTTCGCGACCACCGTGACCAGCCGTCCGACAGTGTCGTCGTCGCCGATCTGCGGTCCGATGTCTGTGGTCCAGCCGGGTACCGCGGAGCGGCCGGCCTGTGCGGCCAGTGCCAGCCGCAGCTCCGCGTGGCTGGCCAGCCCGACCGACTGCGCGAACCGGGTCACCGAGGCCTGGGACACACCGGCCCGGGTGGCGAGCTGTACCGCGGACAGCCGGGCGGCACCTGCCGGGTCGGCGAGCACGGCGTCCGCGACCAGGCGGAGCGCACCGGTCAGCCGGGGCAGGGTGCCGCGGATGCGGTCGGTGACATCTGTGTCGGATGGCGCGGGGCGGGACGCGGTCACTATGAATTATCCATTCAGAGATCCGATGTCTCTGTGAATGATTCAATCGCGACCGCGGTGATGTCAAGGGCTCGACCGCCGGGGGGTGGTGGGAGCCGGGCCGACCCACCAGTAGATTGGCCCGCATGTCAACCAGCCCCGAGCTGGCCGGTACGCCGTCACCCGCGGAGCTGGCCGAGAAGTACGGGTTGTCGAAAAGCTCGGGCCGACCGGAGCTATCCGACTACCTGAAGGAGTTGTGGGGGCGGCGTCAGTTCATCGTCAGCTACGCCCGCGCCCGCGTGTACGCGGCGTACGCCGGAGCCCGGCTCGGAGCGCTCTGGCAGGTGCTCACCCCGTTGCTCAACGCCGCCGTGTACTACCTGGTCTTCGGGCTGATGCTGAACGCCGCCCGCAACATCGAGAACTACACGGCGTTCCTGATCAGCGGCATCTTCGTGTTCACCTTCACCCAGCGCTCGGTGATGGAGGGCACCCGGTCCATCTCGGCGAACATGTCGCTGATCCGCACCCTGCACTTCCCGCGCGCGACGCTGCCGTTCGCGTACGTGATGAACGAGCTCAGCCAGCTCGGCATCTCGATGGGGATCCTCGCCATTCTGGTGGCCGTAACCGAAGGGGTCTCCTGGAGCTGGCTGCTGGTGTTCCCGGCGCTCCTGCTCCAGACGATGTTCAACATCGGCCTCACGCTGGTGTGCGCCCGGCTCGGCGCGTTCTACGGCGACATCGCCCAGGTGATGCCGTTCGTGCTGCGGACGTGGTTGTACGTGTCCGGCGTGTTCTTCTCGATCCCCGCGGCGCTGGCCGACAAGCCGGGCTGGATCACCCAGCTGATCGCGCTCAACCCCGCGGCGGCGTACATCGACATCGTCCGGCGCGCGATGCTGAGCTCGCACGACACGCACGAGCTGCCGAACGCCTGGTGGATCGCGGTCGCCTGGGCGCTGATCGCGCTGATCGGCGGGTTCGTCTACTTCTGGCGTGCGGAGGACAGGTACGGCCGTGGCTGAGACCAACCCCGCGGTGAATCCCGCTGACACTCCCGCTGCGACTCCCGCTGGGACTGCGGCGCCCGAGACCGCGCCCGAGGCTGTCGAGAAGGTGCCGACGGTGATCGCGGACGAGGTGCACATCGTCTACAAGGTGATGGCCGGGTCCGGCGGTAAGGGCACCGCGGCCAGTGCGCTGTCCCGGCTGGTCCGCCGCCAGGAGCGCCCGACCCTGCGCGAGGTGCACGCCGTACGGGGCGTCAGCATCACCGCATACAAGGGCGATGCGATCGGCCTGATCGGTCGCAACGGCTCCGGCAAGTCCACCCTGCTGAAGGCGATCGCCGGCCTGCTGCCGCCCGCGTCCGGCTCGGTGTACACCTCCGGCCGGCCGTCGCTGCTCGGCGTGAACGCGGCGCTGATGCAGGACCTGACCGGCGACCGGAACGTCGTGCTCGGCTGCCTGGCGATGGGGATGACGCCGGAGGAGATCGAGCAGAAGTACGACGAGATCGTGGACTTCGCCGGCGTGGACGAGTTCATCGACCTGCCGATGCGGACTTACTCGTCCGGCATGGCCGCGCGGCTCCGGTTCGCGATCGGATCCGCCCGCACGCACGACATCCTGCTGATCGACGAGGCGCTGGCCACCGGCGACGCCGACTTCCGGGCGAAGTCGGAGAAGAAGATCAAGGACCTGCGCGACGAGGCCGGCACCGTGTTCCTGGTCAGCCACAGCCTGGACGTCGTGACCGACACGTGCAACCGCGCCATCTGGCTCGACAAGGGCTCCCTCAAGATGGACGGCGAGGCCAAGGAAGTCGTCGACGCCTACCTCACCGAGTCCACCCGCAAGAAGTAAAGCCGTTCATCGGGCCCTTGTGACCCGGCGTGTCGCGCATCGTCGGGCCCTTGTGACCACCGGACCGTGCGTTCGTGCTGCCGATGGCACTGGACGAGTGAACGCCGAGGTTTGGTCACAAGGGCCCGATGAACGGCGACACGCCGGGTCACAAGGGCCCGATGAACGGAGTGTTAGGGGGTGCGGGGGCGGCGGAGGCCGGTGATGAAGCCCAGGCCCCAGGCCATGTGCATGGTGGCGCAGACGATGGGAAGGCGGGCCAGGGCTCGGAGCGGGAGGTAGCGGCCTTCGATCAGGGAGCCGGTGATGATCGCGAGCAGGTAGCCGGCGGGCGCGAGGAAGCCGAGCAGCAGCCACGACCAGCCGGTGACCAGGCCGAGTACGCCGAGCAGCGTGCCGACAACGATCGCGACGACCGCGATCGGCGGTGCCAGATAGCGCTTGTTCGCGGTCTCCGGGTGCCGCCGGATCACCTCGCGGCGCCACTGCCCGGTCTTGAAGAACTGCCGGGCCACCTCGGGCACGGACGACCGCGGCCGATACGTCACCGACAGATCGGGGCTGAACCAGATCAGCCCGCCGGTCTTGCGGATCCGGTAGTTCAGCTCCCAGTCCTGGGCCCGGTGCATGGTCTCGTCGAAGCCGCCGACTCGTTCCAGCGCGGCGCGCCGGAACACGCCGAGGTACACGGTGTCCGCGGGACCCGGTTCACCGCCCTGGTGGAACGTCGAGGCGCCGAGCCCGAGCCGGGAGCGGTACGCGCACGCGACCGCCTGCTCGAACGGCGTCCGGCCCTCGGCCGCCATCACCCCGCCGACGTTGTCCGCACCGGTGTCCTGCAGCAGCTCGACCGCCCGGGTGATGTACCCCGGGGTCAGCACGCCATGCCCGTCCACCCGGACCACCACGTCGTACCGGGCCTTGGCGATGCCGACGTTCAGCCCGGCCGGGGTCTTGCCGGTCGGGTTCGGCACGATCACGACCCGCGGGTCCGACGCGGCGAGCTCGTCGGCGATCTGCTGGGTACGGTCCTTGCTCGGGGCAAGGGCCACCACCACCTCGAGCTCACCCGGGTAGTCCTGGTCCAGCACCCGGCCGACGGCTTCGGCCAGGTGCTGCTCCTCGTTCAGGATCGGCATCACGACGGACACCGGCGGCCACTGCGGACCAGCCATCACTCAAACCACCTTGCAGATCGATGCGACATCGTCGACGTCGTTCGCGGGCTTCGACGGTGAGGCCGTCGGTTTCTTCGTCGGTTGGGCCGACGGCTTGCTCGGCGCCTTGGACGGCTCGCCGTCGGAGCCATTGTCGATCGCCTCGGACTTCGCGATCGCCTCGGCGACCTTACGCCGGATCAACGGGAAGTCCGGATCGCCGGTCTTGATCAGCGGTGGTACCGCGGAGAAGCTCGACACTTTGAGCTTCTTGGACTTCAGCGCGAGGTCGACGAAGGTGCCGAGCTGGCTGGCCGGGATGTCGGTGTTGACCACCTGCTTGCCGGCCGCGGCGATGCCCTGGAACTTCGACAGCACCTTCCGCGGCTCGAGCTGGGCCAGCATCGCGTTCATCACACACTTCTGCCGGGTCATCCGCTCGTAGTCGGTCGACCCGGCCCGGGACCGGGCGAACCAGGTTGCGTGGTACCCGTCGAGGTGCTGGTTCTTGCCCGGCTGGATGTAGCCCTTGATCGGCGAGCCGATACCGCCGATCGGCACCTTCTTGCCGACGTCCAGCCGGATCCCGCCGACCGCGTTGATCAGGTTCTGGAAGCCGGCGATGTCGATCAGCACGTGGTAGTTGATCTTCAGTCCGGTGACCTGCTCGATCGCCTGCCTGGTGGCGAACGCACCCGGGTCGTTCACGCCGGGGAACAGGTCCTTGTGGTCGTGCGCGTAGGTGTACAGCCCGTTCAGCAGGCAGTCCGCGCCGCAGTCCTCCCACTGGAAGCCGTCCGGGAACCTCTGGTGCAGCGCGGAACCGGCCGGGAACGGCACCTTGGCCAGGTTCCTGGGCAGCCCGATCAGCACGACGCGTCCGGTGTCCGCGTCGATGCTGGCGACGGTCATGCTGTCCGGCCGGACACCGATCCGGTTCTTGCCGGAGTCGCCGCCCATCAACAGCACGTTGAACCGGCCCTTGTCCGCCTTGGACTCCTTGGTGTTGCCGAACACGCTGGCGACGAAGTCGCGCTGCGCCGAGACGATGAAGCTGCTCCAGAGCAGCGCGCCGACCACGCCGATCACCAGGACGGCGTCCAGCACGCTGGTGATCAGCCGGTGATTGCGGTCCAGCGTGAGCGGCTGGCCGAGCCGGTACGCGTCGACGAAGAGGGCCGCCCAGCCGAGGCCGAGCAGGATCAGCAGGACCTGGATGCCGAGCAGCGTGCCCGGCCGAGCGAGCACGTTCAGCGTCCCGGCCCGCCAGATCACTGCGAGCAGCACGACCGTGATCGCCAGCGCGACGAGCCCGGCGACGAGCCGCCAGGCGAACCGCCCGGCACGCTTGCTCCCGGCCACGATCTGCGCCGATCCGGGCAGCACGAGCGTCATCAGCACCAGCGTGATCGCCCGCTTGAAGCGGGTCTTCTCGCTCAGGCTGCGCAGGTCAGCACGCTCCTGCGGCATGACGTCCTTCCATTTCTGCCCCGGTTGTACGACGGTCCGCGCCGTACCGAGTACGGCGACGTCTAGTTATACGCCGCCCGGACCGGCCAAGTTCGGCAGCGCGTCGTCCAGTATCGCCACGGTACGACGCCCGCCCGGTCAGGCGCGCCCACCGGCCGGCCGGCCGGTCCGTCGGTGTGACCGGGCCGCGACGCACTGTACCCGCCTCTGCACAGCCCCCGTCAAACGATGCGACCCGGAGCGTGTTTCCTATGCAGTGATGGGCAGTGCGAGTCCTGATGTGAAGACTGGCAGAGCAGTGGTCGGTAATGGTCGCCGGCACGGAGAAGATGCTACGTGGCCGACCTACCCGACCAACTTCGTGGAGCGCGAGCCGATCGCGGTCTGGGTGCCGTACGACGACGAGCTGCGGTCGCTGCAAAGTCTGATCTGGGTCACTGCACGCAACGTCCGACGTCGGGTCACGCCGGCTGCACGTCTTGCGGATGCAACCAGACGTACACGCCGTAGACCTCAGGATCGATGAGTCTGACGTGGACGTGGGATGCATTCCACGCGACCGCGTCCCCGTTCTGCCACTGCTCGCCGTCGTCGGACCACTCGATCCTCACCCGGACCGGGAACGGGTTCGGCTGCATCGGCAGCTTGCCGGTCGGCGGCGTGAAGCGGTTCAGCGCGACCTGGTGCTGCCGCGGGATCGGACTCACATTCCGAGTGGAGCACCCGTTCGACGACGGCGTCCAGGTTGCCGGACCTGGAAACTGCAGAAACGCGGTCAGCCGAGACCCTTGAGCAGCTGGCGGGCCATCACGATCCGCTGGACCTGGTTGGTGCCCTCGTAGATCTGGGTGATCTTGGCGTCGCGCATCATCCGCTCGACCGGATAGTCGTGGGTGTACCCGTACCCGCCGAGTAGCTGGACGGCATCGGTGGTGACCGCCATCGCCACGTCGGAGGCGAAGCACTTCGCGGCCGCGCCGAAGTAGGTGAGGTCCGCGTCGCCGCGTTCCGACCGGGCCGCTGCGGCGTACGTCAGCTGTCGGGCCGCCTCGATCTTCATGCCCATGTCGGCGAGCATGAACTGCAGGCCCTGGAACTCCGCGATCGCCTTGCCGAACTGCTTGCGCTCCTTCACGTACCCGAGCGCGTAGTCGAGCGCGCCCTGCGCGATCCCGAGCGCCTGCGCGGCGATCGTGATCCGGGTGTGGTCGAGGGTCGCCATCGCGGTGGCGAAGCCGGTGCCGGGTTCGCCGATCATCCGCGGGGCGGGGATCCGGACGTTGTCCAGGTACACCTCGCGGGTAGGCGAGCCCTTGATCCCGAGCTTCTTCTCCGGTGCTCCGAATGACACGCCGGCGTCGGCCTTCTCCACCACGAACGCACTGATGCCCTTCGAGCTAGCGTCCGGGTCGGTGACCGCGAACACCGTGTAGTAGTCGGACACCTCGGCATTCGTGATCCACCGCTTCACGCCGTTCAGCAGGTAGTCCTCGCCGTCGCGCACCGCGCGGGTCTTCATCGCGGCGGCGTCGGAACCGGCCTCCGGCTCGGACAGGCAGTAGCTGAACATCGAGTCACCGACCGCCACCTCGGGCAGGTAGCGCTGCTTGAGCTCCTCGGACCCGGCGAGCAGCAGCGGCAGCGTGCCGAGCTTGTTCACCGCCGGGATCAGCGACGTGCTGGCGCAGGCCCGGGCGACCTCCTCGATCACGATCACGGTCGCGAGCGCATCCGCGCCGGCGCCGCCGTAGACCTCCGGGATGTGCGGAGCGTGGAAGTCCGAGGCCTTCAGCGCGTCGTACGACACCTTCGGGAACTCGGCGGTCTCGTCCACCTCACCGGCGTGCGGCGCGACCTTGGCGTCGCAGACGTCGCGGACCGCCTCCCGGATCGCCTGGTGCTCCTCGGACAGCGCGTACAGATCGAAAGAGTTACCCACGAGTCGCAATGTACGACGCCGCGCACCCGCGCTGGAACCGTATGTGGTGCGGGACTCACGATTGGGGTGAGATCAGCAGCCGTCCTCCTGCAGTGTCACGTCCACCACGGTCGCGCGGCCGGCGCGCAAGTCTACGGTGCGCCGAGTCCGGGTATTCGGCCAGCCCGGTGCGCAATCCGCGTGGTGAACCCGCTGAAGTGCGGGTCTGCCCCGGTCATGCGCGGGGCGGACCCGCACTTCGCCGGGTTAACCACGCGGATTGTGGTGGGGGCGCCGCGCTGCGCGGAGGAGCCCGGCGCACCGGGTGGACATGATCCGGTCATGGATGCGTAACCAGGCTCTGTAGGCTCCCGGCATGACTTTGCGCATC
>Ga0075428_100001136_pt1 | contig 28448 bp, 27 predicted proteins | sample RhiMetdeltSRZDD2_FD_75291 | JGI IMG/M metagenome (GOLD analysis project Ga0075428, IMG submission 75291) | Populus rhizosphere microbial communities from Tennessee, USA - Rhizosphere MetaG P. deltoides SRZDD2 | ecosystem: Host-associated > Plants > Roots > Rhizosphere > Soil | place: USA... | reverse complement strand
GTCGAAGCTGTTTACGAGGCGCTGTTCCTCCTCGGACGTCCAGCGCGAGCCGGAGCCGGACTCGGGCATGGCCGGCCGCCGCTCCGCCGCGGGCGCAGCCGAGGTTGACGCAGATGAGGCCGGCGCGGCCTCACCGGCGCCTTCGACCGCGCGCATGGCTTCGAACAGCGCGCGCACCGTGTCGGGATGCTGGTACGGGCTGTCGGCGCCGAACTTCTCGCCCGTCGCGGGGTGTATGCCGTTCGCGAGCGCGTTCAGGATTCTCAACGTCTGTTCCTTGTTCATGGCTATCCTCCGTGTTTGAGTGATGCGGGCCGGATGCGGCCCGCGAGTACGCACCAACGCATCGGAGACGACGAAGGATGACGGCTAGTCCGAAGGTAATACCCGAGTGGCGGCGTCTCGGATGCAACGCTGTCATCCTGAGCGCGCGGCGCGCGTTGTACGATGCTGTATGGGATTAGTGAACGGCAGGATCGTCCTGAGAAATCCGCGCCTGCCGGGTCTGGCGGAGGCGGAGGTGGAAGTGCTTGTGGATACAGGTGCGGTGCATCTCTGCATACCGGAACCGGTGCGGGCGCTGCTGAAACTGGAACCAATGGACTCGAAGGAAGTAACGCTCGCCGACGGGCGCAGGACGCGCGTGCCTTACGTAGGGCCGATCGAGATCCTGTTCAGGAACCGCATCGGGTTTGCCGGCGCGCTGGTCATGGGCGATCAGGTCCTGCTCGGCGCGATTCCGATGGAGGACATGGACCTCGTCGTGATTCCGAAGACGCGCACGCTGGACGTCAATCCCGACAGCCCGGACATCGCCTCGACCATCGTCAAGGACGTAGAGGCCGTGTACGGCATCCGACGCTCCCCGGCCGGTGACACGTCAGGTATCAACAAGGAGTGGCTGATCAGGACGGCGCAGTGAAGAACGATGTCACTTTTTCTCGCGCCTCCGGCTTCCCGCCACCAGTTCGTACTTGAACAGCCGGCATTCGAACGCGCCGTTGTAGAGGGGTATCCGCCGTGACGCTGCGAGCCGGATCAACTTCGGCAACCGCAAGTCCGCGGTGAATATGTACGCGGTCCAGCCCGTAAAGCGCTGTTTCAGAACATCGCCCAGCTTCGGGTAGAAGGCGGCGAGGTCCTCGCCTTCTCCCGTGCGCTCCCCGTAGGGCGGATTCATCGCCATGATCCCGGCTGCCGCGGGCGGGCTCGCGTCGAGCATGCTCATCTGCTTCAACTGCACCGCGCCGGCGATTCCTGCGGCCTGAAGATTCTCCCGCGCGAGTCCGAGCGCGTTGCCGGATCGGTCGCTGCCATATATCTCGAGCGCGGTCGCGGGTTTCCCGCGCGCCCGCGCCTTGTCGCGCAGCGCGCCCCATGCTGTCGCATCGAAGTTATTCAGCTTTTCGAAGCCGAAGGTGCGGTTCGCCCCGGGCGCGATGTCGAGCGCCATCATGGCGGCCTCGACGAGGAACGTCCCGCTGCCGCACATGGGATCGAAGAAGGGCGTCGGCACCCCCCAGCCGGTCAGCTTGAGGATGCCCGCGGCGAGGTTCTCGCGCAGCGGCGCTTCACCTCTGACGGCGCGCCAGCCGCGCCGGAATAGCGGCGCGCCCGAGGTATCCAGGTAGAAGGTCGCCTCGTTCTGCGTCAGGAAAACGTGGATGCGAACGTCGGGCTCCTGGGTATCGACGTCCGGACGCTTGCCGTGCCCTTCGCGGAATACATCGCATACCGCGTCCTTTACCCGCAGCGTGACGAAGTCGAGGCTCTTGACCGGGGACTTGATTGCCGCCGTGTCGACGCGTATCGAGCGCTGCACATCGAAATGCCGCAGCCACCGCAGCCGGCGCGCGGCTTCGTATATGTCGTGCTCGCTCCGGTAGGGGGCGCTCCCGACCTGCCACAGGACCCGGCTCGCGACGCGGCTCTCCAGGTTGGCTGCGTAACAGAGAGCGAATTCACCGGCGAACGCGACCCCGCCGTCTACAGGTTTCGCCTCATGCGCGCCCAGCGCGGCAAGCTCGGCGGCGAGCACCTGCTCCAGGCCGCGGGGGCAGGTGGCGAAGAATCTCTCCATCAGCGACCAGTGACCGGTGACTGGTGACCGGAAAATGCGTTCAGCCGGCTACGCCAGCCTTGCTTGCAGTTGACTAGCTTACTGGTCACGGGTCACCGGTCACGCACTTCAAGCAAAGCTACCACTTCCACCTCCAGCCGCACGCTGCGATTGCGGTTTTCGACCAGCCGGGCCACGTGTGCCTGGAGCGCCGTGCCGCGATCGAGCTGGCGCGCGACCGCCGCATTGTCGGGGCGCGGCAGATAGCCGAGCTTGCGGCCCTGCCAGTCGATGCGAACGGCGTTCGGATCATACGGATTGTCCGGCTCGCGCACGAGTTCGAGCCGGTCTCCGGCCCTCACCTCCCGCCACACCTCGAGTGCTTCGTAGTGGCGGAAGCCGGCGAGGGGCGAACGCTGCACCACGATTGCCGCCTCGGCTGCAAGCAGGCAGGACGCCGCGCCCGCCCAGACGATTCCAGCGATCGCTTGCATGCACGAGTGGCGCACCATGCTTCCCTGAACGCTCGCGGGCGCACGTCGATGACAGGATCAGGCTCACGACTCCTATGCCTTTAGATCTAGAACGGCTTGACTACGGCCAGCACCACGATCGCGACCAGCACGACCACGGGGAACTCGTTGAACCAGCGATACCACACGTGACCGTGAACGTTGCGATCGTGCTTGAACTCAGCGAGGAGCTTGCCGCACCACAAGTGGTAGGCGATCAACACCGCCACCAGCGTCAGCTTGACGTGCAGCCAGACGCCGGTGATGCCGTAGCCCAGCCACAGCCACGCGCCGAACGCGATAGTCAGCACTGCGCCCGGCGCCATGATGCCGTAGTAGAGCTTGCGCTCCATGACCTTGAAGCGCTCGCGGCTCGCCGCGTCCTCCGCCAGGGTGTGGTACACGAAGAGGCGCGGCAGGTAGAAGAGCCCGGCGAACCAGGCCACCATGAAGACGATGTGGAAGGATTTGATCCAGAGCATATGCGGTGACCAGTGACCGGTGTCTAGTGCAGCAGCCTTCGGCGCAGCAGCACGATCGCGACGTAGAAGCTCACGATGGCATACGCCGCCAGCACGGCCAGGTGCAGCAGCACGTTCTCCGGCAGCGCCCCGTTCATGAGCGGGCGCACGAGCTCTACGGCATGCGTGAGCGGCAGCAGCTGCGCCGCCGCCTGTACCGGCGCGGGCAGCTGCGCGAGCGGAAAGAAGACGCCGCACCCGAGCATCATGGGCGTGATCGCCAGCGTAAAGTAGTACATGAAAAAATCGTAGCTCGGTGAGAGAGCCGTCATGATGAGCCCCATGCTCGAGAACGCCAGTCCCGTCAGGAACACCACGGGGATTACCCACAGGATGAGCGCCAGGCTCGTCAGCCCGAGTGCCGACGCAACCAGCATCACCGCGATGCCGGAGAGGAGGCTCTTGCTCGCCGCCCACACCGCTTCGCCGAGCACGACGTCGTCCAGCGTGACCGGCGCGTTCATGATCGCGTCCCAGGTCTTCTGAACGTGCATGCGTGAATACCCCGAATACATCGCCTCGAAGGACGCGCTCATCATGGTGCTCGAGCACACGATGCCCGCCGCGAGGAACCCGATGTAGGACATGCCGCCCACGTCGGTCAGCATTGCGCCCATGCCGTAGCCCAGGCCCAGCATGTAGATCATCGGGTCGGCGAGATTGCCGAGCATCGACGGGACGGCGAGCTTGCGCCACACCAGCGAATTGCGGCGCCAGACGTGGAGATGGCGTGAGCTGAAGGAGGGAAGGGCGAGGTTCTTGGAGGTCATGTCGTGCATTCGTCAAAAAAGTGACCCGTGACACGGGACACGTGACACGAGCCAAGTTCCACCTTCTGCAAGCGGGCAAGCCAGACAACATTGTGAAGAATACGAGTCACGGGTCACCAGTCACGAGTCACTCCTCAATCAGTCACGCAACTCCCGCCCCGTCAGCTTGAGAAACACGTCCTCGAGGTTGGCGTGCCGGTGCAGGTAGCGCACGTCGCGGCGGCGCTCGAGCTCGTGCACCAGCGGATCGGCGTCGCGCGCGTAGCAGAACACCGTTTCCCCGGACTTCTCGCAACGCTGGGAGAACGCCCTACCGAACGAGTCCGCCCAGCCCTCCGCCCCGTCACCGTAGACTTCGACCACCTGCGGCTCGATGTGACGCTCGACCAGCTCGCGCGGCGCTCCCCCGGCGATGATGCGTCCGTGGTCCATGATCGCGAGCCGGTGGCACAGTCGCTCCGCCTCGTCCATGAAATGGGTGGTCAGGAAGATCGTCTTGCCCTGACCGAGGAGCTGTCGCAGCCGCTCCCAGATGACGTGACGCGCCTGCGGGTCGAGGCCGGTCGTAGGCTCGTCCATGAAAATCAGATCCGGGTCGTTGATGAGCGCGCGGGCGAGCGTCAGGCGGCGCCGCATGCCGCCCGACAGCGCCTGGATGCGGGATTGGGCGCGCGACCCGAGGCCGGCGAATTCGAGCAGCCCGGGTATTCTGCCGCGGATTTCCGCGTCGGTCATGCCGAAATAGCGGCCGTAGACGAGCAGATTCTCCTCCGCGGTGAAATCGGGATCGAGAGTGTCCGCCTGCGGTACCACGCCCGTGCGCCGGCGCGCTTCGCGCGCCTGCTCCGGCACCGGGAAGGAAAGCACCTCGATGTTCCCGGCGTCCGGGTCGATCAGGCCCAGGCACAGGCGCAGCGTGGTCGTCTTGCCTGCCCCGTTCGGGCCGAGCAGGCCGAAGCATTCGCCGCGCCGCAACTCCAGGTCTATGCCGGCGACGACTTCCTGGTCGCCGTAGCGCTTGCGCAGCCCCGCTGCGCGCAACTGAACGACGGGTTGAGCCACTCGGTCCTATCGGGCGCCCGGGGTTGCGGGCGCTGCGGGCCCGAAATACCGGAGGATGAGATCCGACAACACGTTCAACCGGCCGTGGAAGAAATGCTCACCACCGGGCACGACGACCACCGGCAGGTTCTGCGGACGCGCCCAGTCGAGGACGGCGGACAGCGGGACGACATCGTCGTGCTCGCCGTGGATTACCAGCGTATCGGCGGGCACGGTCTCAGCCGGAAAGCGGTTCACCGCGGGGCCAACCAGCACCATGCGTCCGGGCGGAAGCTGCTTTGCGACCCGCGTTTGCACGAAGCTGCCGAACGAGAACCCGGCGAGGACGAGCGGCAGGTCGCCGTAGCTCCGGCCGAGATAAGCGGCAACCGCGAGCATGTCCCCGGTTTCGCCGAGCCCGGCATCGTGCACGCCCCCGGAGGCCCCGACGCCGCGGAAATTGGGCCGCGCGGCCACGTAGCCGAGCGCAAAGAACGCCTTGGCGAGCGTGGTTACCACCTTGTTGTCTTTGGTGCCCCCCTGCACCGGGTTGGGATGGGCGATCAGCGCAATCCCGCGACGCCCGGTCCCGGGGTCATTGATGTCCGTCTCGATCTTTCCCGCGGGTCCGTCGATCAGCACCCGGGCGAGCGATGCCGCCGGGGGAGGGCGGACATCAATCGGCATCCGCGCCTCGACGCGGCGTTACAGTGGCTTGGCCACTTCCTCGGGGAGGAGCAGACGCTCGACGACGCGGCCGTTGACGAGATGCTCGCTGATGATCTCGTCGATGTCCTCCTGGTCCACGTAGGTGTACCAGGTCTCCTCGGGATAGACGACGATCACGGGGCCCTGTGAGCAGCGGTCGAGGCAGCCGGCCATATTCACGCGGACCTTGCCGGGTCCGGACAGCTTGAGCTCTTTAATGCGGTCTTTCGCGTAGTCCCGTATCTTTACCGCGCCGTTGTCCGCGCAGCACTGCTTGCCGTTCGTGCGCTGGTTGCAGCAAAAAAAGACGTGCCGTTCGTAGTAGCTCATGAGATCCCTTCAGCCGGCTGATTCGAAAGACCGCAGCAATAGCGTACGTCCGCTGCGGAGCGGATTACCCAGGCAGCCCCGCAATTATACGATGCCGACCGCAATTCGCGGGACCCCCGAGGCGTCAGCGTTTGAGCGGTTCCTCCCTCCGGGGCTCGGTCAGGGCGAACCCCAGGTAAAGGATGGCGAGCAGCGGCCAGAGCTCCGACAGCGCCCGCACGATCCCGGAAAAGCTCAGATAGTGGCTGGCGCCCCCGGCGATCAGGCGGAGCGGTATGTTCTGATAGGGGTTGTCGGGAGCGAGGTTGATCGCGGCGGTCGCCGCCACTATGCACAGCGCGGCCACCGCGAGCCGGGCGCGGCCCGGCAGCCGCGCCAGCGCATAAATCGCCAGCCAGCCGCCGACCAGTCCGAAAGACACGCCGGGCGTCAGCCAGACCAGGGGGTGCGCCGCCTTGGCAAACACCGCGGCGGCGGCCTTGAGTGCGGCGCCCGCTCCGACCACGACGGCGATCACCGGCATGCGCCGCGCGGCCGGGCGCATCAGCGCCGTGAGGATCAACCCGAGCGCAACGAGATTCAGGAATACCACCGCCGCCTCGGTGGACAGGATGCGCTGCGGGGTGTGCACGAAGTAAACCGGCAACTCGAATACGCTGCGCACCTCGCCGGTGCCGAACAGATGCGCGACCGGATTCATCTGGGCAAGCAGCCACAGGCACACGATCACGAACCCGGCGTCGGCCGCCATGCCGCTCCGGAACAAGCGGTGCCGCCAGGCATACAGCCTTCGTCCCACCAGGCGCGTGGGTGCGAAAAGCGGCGCGGCCATCGCTCCGATCAGGCCGCCGCAGCTGTTCGTGAGCAGGTCCACGTTCGATGCGATCCGGGACGGCAGGAACATCTGCATTGCTTCCATGGCAAGGCTCACGCCCGTCGCGGCGAGCGCGGCGGCGAGCGCGCCCGGCGCGGCGCCGTAGCGGGCGCTCAATCCCGCGGACAGGAGGAAGCCCAGGGGAACGTAGGCCGCGACGTTTACCGCGATGTCCTCGAACGTGATATAGCGCGGCCACGGCGCGGTGAGAAAATGCAGGATCTCGTCGGGGGGCATACGCCACCCGCCGAACGGCTTCAGGCTTGCGTATACGACGACCAGCAGATAGGCGAGCGCGAGTATCCAGGCGAGGCGGATGGCGTGCACGGAGAATCCGGCGCGCCGCTCGTCGCGGCCCTCGCTCCGACTGCCTGCAGCCTCGTTCATCGCGTGCTCGGGTAGACTAGTGCCGCGACACCTTCATTTCGAAACGCCGCTGCGCAATGACAAGATGTCGCGAAACTAATGCGGTTCAATAGGAAATCAGTCAGGACGCGTGATGCAATTCTATGACATCTTCAACGGCGACGCCGACGGCATCTGCGCGCTGCAGCAGCTGCGCCTGGAGGAGCCGCGCGAAAGCATCCTCGTCACCGGTGTCAAGCGCGACATCCATCTGCTCGCGCGGGTCGAGGCGCGGCCGGGCGACGAGCTGACGGTCCTCGATATTTCGCTGGCCGCCAACGCGCGCGATCTCGAGCGGCTGCTGGCGGGCGGGGCGAGCTGTCGCTATTTCGATCACCACGCGCCCGGAACGATACCCCGGCATCCCAACCTGAGAGCCGTGATCGACACATCGCCCGATGTATGCACCAGTCTCCTCGTCGACCGCCATCTCGGCGGGCGCCGGCGACTGTGGGCGGTGGTCGCGGCATTCGGCGACAACCTGCAAGGTCCCGCCGCGCGCGCCGCGGCGCCGTTCGGGCTGGAGGAGAGCGATCTTGTCCGCCTGCGGGAGCTCGGGGAGGCGCTCAACTACAACGCCTACGGCGAAACGACCGACGATCTTCACTACCACCCCGCCGAGCTTTACGAGACGCTACGGCAGTACGCCGACCCGCGCGACTTCATCGGCAACGAGCCGGTCTTCGAGGTGCTGCGCGATGCCCGTCTCGACGATCTCGACTGCGCCCTGAGAGTGCGGCCTCAGCTGTCCACGGAGAAGTGCGCGGGTTTCGTTCTTCCGGACGCCGCGTGGAGCCGCCGCGTGCACGGGGCGCTCGGCAACCGGCTGGCCGAACGGGAACCCGGCCGCGCGCATGCGGTGCTGGTCGCGAAGCCGGACGGCTATCTCGTCAGCGTGAGGGCGCCGGTGGAACGCCCGCGCGGGGCGGATGTACTGTGCGCGAAATTCGAGACCGGGGGCGGCAGGGCCGGTGCGGCGGGGATCAACACGCTGCCCGAGGGTGAGCTCGAGCGCTTTCTCGCGGAGTTCGAGAAGGCGTTCAGCGCACAGTGAACTTCGGGGCAATTCCCCGCAGGATGTTCATCTCGATCACGATGAGCGCTGCAAGCCACAGGAGCGCGTCGTAGGCGTCGAACCATTCACCCTGCCACATCCAGATCATGGCAAGAACGCCCAATCCGGTGTAAAGCAGGCCCGCCGCGGCCGCGTAGGCCGTCCGATGATTAACGGCTATCGCGGGAAAACGGACCTGGGACTCGAGCACGATCACGATCGCGATCCAGAATCCAACGTTGATCGCATCGAGCCACTCCTGCTCGCGCACGTAACCGGCCGCTGCCGCGGCGACAGCAGCCGCAGCGACGAGGCGGCTGCCGCGGATAGCGCTGGCCGTCCATCCACCGTGCGCCCCCCAGCCGAAATCGGTTTCCATCTCGAACAGCAAGAGCAGCACCAGCCAGGCGACCGAGTCGAGACCCTCGGAAAGCGTGCCCGAGATGAGGTACGCCGCGGTATTGCACGCCAGGAGCGCGAACAGCCCTGCTTTGAACCACAAATAGGCCGGGCGATCGGCGGTGGGCACGTCGAGAGCGTTCCCTGTGGCTTACCGGTTTTCCGGGCTCGCGCGCGCAGCCGCGCCCTGCGGCAGCAGCGAACCCGCCACCATCCCTGCGGTGCTCGCGAGGAGTCCGCCGAGCTGCGGCGGCAGCAGCGCCCCGGCTGCGAATATTTCCAGGAAGACCCAGGTCCCGACGCCGAGGAAGAGCGCGGCGAGCGCACCCCGGGTCGTAGCGCGCCGCCAGAACAGCCCCGCGGCGAGCGGCACGAACGCGCCGACCAGGGTCACCTTGTAGGCGTTCTGAACCATCTCGTACATCGTGCTCTTCGAATTGAGCGCGAAGAGCAGCGCCCCGGCGGCGAACACCACCAGCACGACGCGCATCGTCGTCAGGAACCGCCGGTCGCTCATGCCCGGAGAGAAAGGCCGCAGCGCGTTCTCGGTGAACAGCGCGGCGGGCGCGAGCAGGGCGCCGCTCGCGGTGGAGAGGATCGCCGACAGCAGCGCCCCGAAAAACAGCGCCTGCGCCCACAGGGGCGTGCGGTTCAGGATCAGCTCGGGCAGTATCCGCTGCACCTCGCGCGCGTCCTCGGACTTGAAGAGCTCGGTCATGGCCGGATCGATCACTATCGCGGAGTAGGCGATGAATATCGGCACGAAGGCGAAGCAGAAATAGACCAGGGCCCCGGTCAGCGTGCCCCACACCGCCGTCGACTCGTTGCGCGCGGAGGTCACGCGCTGGAACACGTCCTGCTGCGGGATCGAGCCCAGCGCAAGCGTCAGCCACGCGGCGGCGAACGCGAGCCATTCCTTCGTGCCGCCCTTCGGCCAGAACTCGAACTTGCCGGCCTCGGCGGCCGCCGCCACGACGCGACCGGCGCCGCCCGCCATGTCGCTCACGAGCCACGCGATAGCGGAGAGTCCGGCGATGATCACCACGGACTGGAAGAGATCCGTCACTGCGACCGACCACATGCCGCCCCAGACCGTGTACGCGAGCACGACCACCAGCCCGAGCACGATGCCCTCGTTGAGCGAGACGGCGCCCTGCGACAGCACCGAAATGGCCAGTCCCAGGGCGGTCAGCTGTGCGGAAGTCCAGCCCAGATAGGACGCGGTGATGGCGAGGCTCGTCAGGACCTCCACCGGCCTGCCGTAGCGCTTGCGATAGAAGTCGCCGATCGTGAGGAGATCCATGCGGTAGAAGGCGCGCGCGAAAAACAGCGCTACGAACACCAGGCAGAAGGATGCGCCGAACGGGTCGGCGACGATACCGCCGAGGCCGTCCTTCGTGAAGGTGGCTGACACGGACAGCACGGTTTCCGCGCCGAACCAGGTCGCGAAGACCGTCGCCGCGTTGATGTAGAGCGGAAGACCGCGGCCTGCGACGACGTAATCCCTGGAGTTGTGCACGCGCCGCGCGGCCCACAGGCCGATCGCGACCGATACGAGAAGGTACAGGATTACCAGGGTGAGCAGGGTGGACACGACTCGTGTTAGGGATTAATGAACGAACAAAAGCCACGCGGCGATCACGACCAGAGCGGCCGCGATGACCGTCAAAAGACCGTTCTTCCGTCGTTCCAGGCGCAGCAGCTCCTCCCGCCCGGGATTCGTCTGCACCTCTGCCTGGCGCGCCAGCGCCTGGTGCAGCAGGCGCGGCAGCTGCGGCAGCGTTGCGCTCCAGTAGGGCGCTTCCTCGCGCAGGCGCTCGATGAAACCGCGCCACCCGATCTGCTCCGACATCCAGCGCTCGAGATAGGGCTTCGCGGTCTGCCACAGGTCGAGATCGGGATCGAGGTCGCGTCCCAGCCCCTCGATGTTGAGCAGAGTCTTCTGCAGCAGGACGAGCTGCGGCTGCACCTGGATGTTGAAGCGGCGCGAGGTCTGGAACAGCCGCAGCAGCACGCGCCCGAAGGAAATCTCCTTCAGCGGCTTGGCGAATATCGGCTCGCACACTGCGCGGATCGCCGACTCGAAGTCGTCGATGCGGGTATCGCGCGGCGCCCAGCCTGACTCGATGTGGACCTGCGCCACCCGCCGGTAGTCGCGCCGGAAGAACGCGAGGAAGTTCTGCGCCAGGTAGTGCTTGTCGACGTCGGTCAGGGTGCCCATGATGCCGAAATCGAGCGCGACGTAGCGGCCGTCGGGCATGACCAGGATGTTGCCGGGATGCATGTCGGCGTGAAAGAAGCCGTGGCGGAACACCTGCGTGAAAAAAATCTCGACGCCGGCCCGCGCGAGCCGCGGGATGTCGACCCCCTGCGCGCGCAGCGCGGCGACTCCGGAAACGGGCGTGCCGTGCATGCGCTGCATGACCATCACCTCGCTCGAGCAGTAGTCCCAGTAGATTTCGGGCACCAGCAGGAGCGGCGAGTCCCTGAAGTTGCGCCTGAGGAGACTCGCGTTGGACGCTTCCTGCAGGAGGTCGAGCTCGACATCGAGATGCTTTGAAAACTCGGCGACGACCTCGTGCGGGCGCAGGCGCTTGCCGTCGGCCCACGCGAACTCGATCAGGGTGGCCCCGGCGTCCAGCAGGGCGAGATCGTTGGCGATGACGGCGGAAATGCCGGGACGCAGCACCTTGACCGCGACATCCGTGCCGTCGAGCAGCCGTGCGATGTGCACCTGCGCGACCGAGGCGCTGGCGATGGGCGTGCGGTCGAACTCCGCGAACACGTCCGCGAGCGGCCTGGCGTAGGCGCGCTCGAGTAGCGCGACTGCCTGCCCGGCCGGAAACGGCGGGACCCGGTCCTGCAACTTCGCCAGTTCGTCGGCGATATCGGTCGGGAGCAGATCGCGCCGCGTGGAGAGCATCTGTCCGAACTTGACGAAGATGGGTCCGAGCGCTTCGAGCGCCCGGCGCAGTCGCACCGCGCGCGGCTCGTTGAGGACCCGCCAGAAGAGAGCGGCATTGATGCACGTGCGCAGGCCCCGCACGCGCTCGTGGCCGAGAAAGAACTCGTCGAGCCCGTAGCGGAAGCCGACGGTGAGAATTTTCAGCAGCCGGAACAAGCGCATGGAACGATTCTAACCCGCGTCAAGACCGGACGCGTCCGCGCCGGCTTGACTCCGCGTGACCGAACGGACGACTTCGTCGCCGTTCATCACGCGGGGCTCAGCTATCGATCCACATGCGCCCCAGACCGGCACGACTCATAGACGCGGGCGAACATAGGGCCGAATCATGTTATCGAGGAGCTGCTTCTCCGACCCATGTGCTCCCTCGATTTTCCAGGTGATGAACTCCGCGAGGAGATCTGGAACCAACCGGGGCGTCACCGTCACCGTGCCGTCAACGACCTTCAGCTCCTGGAGCGTGGAGAACGTGCGCGAGAAAGCCCGCAAGTAGAAGTAGGTCCGTTCCCGCCGGGCCCATGCGGTTAGCGCGGACGCCGTGATCTTGTGCTCCATCTGGGCCGCAGCGGTGGCGGCGGGGCCTGACTCGATGCGGAAGTCATCCTTGGCGAACTGAATCCGATAGCGCTGCGGTCCATCGGGAAACACCACCTCGATGGCATAGCTCGCCGCGAGCTCGCGGAATGGGACCACCAGCTTCTCCGGGCCCCCGTAGGACGTGCGCAAGAAGGCTTCGAGGCCCGAGATCACCTTGGAAACCTCGGAGCGCAGTTGTTCACCGGAGTACTGGTCGGGATTGGTGTCTTTGAGTGCCGGGATTGCGACCGTGGGATCGAACCGCAGACGCCAGGTGTCGTCTTCCAGCGTCTGAGCGACCTCGGAGGCCCCGGCTCGGTGTTGAACAGTTCCGGCGTCGATCTCGAAAACGTCGCCAGGATTCGCGATGGCCGTGGCGCGGTTGGGCTCGAGGGTGCGCAGGTCCGCGACGAACTGTTCGCGCGAGATCGGAAAGAGGAAGGCATTGCACCACTCGATCTCACCGGCGAAGCGAAAGCCGGCCGACCCCGGCACGGTCAGCCCGGGCTTGATGCTCAAGACCGTGGCGAGATTCATCTGGTGCGCAGCGTGCGGGAAACCCGCCGACCGGTTCTCGAAGAATCCGAAGTTCTGGCTGGCGTGCATCGCGAACAGCAGGTCGATGCTGCCGACCGCCTGAAGCGAGTGACCGATGGTCTCGGGAGAGAGGACCGTGTCGACCTGATTCCAGAACGTGCCGCTCTTGTCCTTGAAGATGATGCCGAACTCGATGACGTTAGTGACGCTCGAGCGGGTGGTTAGCAACTCGTAGGTCTGAAGGATCAGCCGCTGCATCGGCTCGGTAGGGTGCACGTTCGCGAACCCGAGAGCCTGGAGCGCATATAGGATCGTCTTGTCGATCGGGCACAGGACGTGAACGCCGCGCGGGAGCTGGGCGAGCGACGGGATGTCGAAGTGATCCGGGTGCGCGTGCGAGATGATGATCAGATCGAGCGGAGGGAGTTTGTCGGCGCGAATCACTCGCTTCGGGCATGATATGACCGCCCCCTCCTCGAAGGGATCCTGGAGCACTGGATCCATCAGAATATTGGCGCCAGCCATCTCGACCAGCACGGTCGCGTGGCCCAGTAGCGTCACTCTCATCGGATCCCCCTCCCCGAGGCCGAAGAAGCGATCGAAAACGCCCAGCTCGACGCACAAAGATGCCGAAGCGACGCCCTTCTCTGGCCGAGGTAGGGCCCGCGCTTTTCGTTGGCAGGGTGCATGCTGACGAAAAGAAGTTTTTTGTTGAACCTCCCCCTGGCGCAATACTACCAAAAAGTAATGTTATTACCAAAAAGTCATTTTCCCATGCCGGCCCGACCTCGTACCGCAGGCGCTCGGGAAAACCCTCATCTCTTCATAGGGGTAGGGTGAGGCAGCGCGACGTTGCGCCCGTCCTTTTTGAACTCAGGACGGGACCGGTCGATCATCAGAATTTGGACTCGCCGGGCGGATCAACAGCATCTGGACTCGCTTCTCGAGGCGCGCGGCGTCATCGCGCAGCGCATCGACCTCGCGATTGAACTCCTCCAGCTCGCGCGCGGGGACGATCAACGGCTGCTCCTCGGTCCAGTACTCGGTGAACGAGCGCGCGACGCCTTCCGCAGACTGGCTGCCCCAGCGCCGGAAGACGCGGCCGGTTTCGACCATGCGATGGGCGGTGATGTCGCCGAACACCCGGCTCAAGTCCTCCTCGACGTCCCAGCGCAGGTTGCGGGCGAGCTGGTTGATGGTCGCCGCGAAATCGGTGTCGCCGGACGCGTCCACTTCCTGCCATGCCGATTCATCGCGCGCAGCGAGGCGCAGCATGAGGCCGGGCGTGAGCCTGAGCGTAACGGCGGCGACGGCATCGGTGCGGGCAGCGGACACCTCACCGCTGTCGAGCACCGTGAGCGAAAATCCTGCGGGGAAGAACTCGAAGCGCGCCGTTTTGCCGGCATGAGCCTTCAACTCCGCGCGTGCCCAGGCCGCCCCGCGCAGGAGATGGTTGGCGACCGCCGCCGCCACGGAATTCAGGAGGCGCGATTCAGGATTCAGGTCGGATGCCATCGTCCCGGACCGAAACGCGGCGGAAAAAAATCCCGGGTGAGCGCCCGGGATTTTCCATCATGGAACGAAAATGAGCCGAAGGTGAGAAGTATCGGTCAGCTCTGCTGTATCCCCGATACCACCCAGCCCGAGCGGCCGTTGACCGGCTTTTCGAGGTGCCAGATCTCGCTGAAGGCTTCCGGCTGGGCGTCCTGCTCGCGAATCATCCCGGTAAAGCGCACGCTGACGACGTACAGATCGCCTTCGGTGACCACGTTGATCACCTCGGCCTCGAGCGTTACGACCTCGGTTTTCTGCGGCGTCCCCCACTCGGAACGGAGGTTGGCTTCGATTTCGCGGTACATCTCGGGCGTCAGGACGTCCCGCATGGTCGACAGATCGCGCTTGTCGTTCGCCGCCTGCATATTGACGAAATTGAGCTTGGCCTGCCGGGCGAACGCCGCGGCGTCGAAGCCGGCCGGCCAGGCGGAAGCGGCAGCCGGGGCGGCCGCGCCGCCCACGGTGGCGGCAACGGACTGTGAGCCGGCGCCTCCCGGCAGCGCGGCGGGTGGGGCCACCGGCCCAGCCGTGTCTGCGCCCGCGCCCGCGTACTGCAGCGGCTGCTGCTGGTGCCCGGTTCTGCCGCGCATGAAGTAACGCACGGCGAATATCGCCGCGGCGACGAGCAACCCCACCATCAGCATGCCTGCGAGGGCGCCGCCCATTCCGTTGTTGAAAAAGAGCGAGGCCAGACCGGCGCCGATAGCGAGCCCGGCCAGGGGCCCGAGCCATTTGGACATCCCGGAGGGCTGTTGCGCCGGGGTCGCCGGAGCCGCCTGATTCTGCTGCTGCGCCGGGGCCTTGGGGGCGGCCTGCTGCTGGGTAACGTCGCTCCGCTGCTTGCCGACGTTGCCGCCGCCGCCAAAACGCCTGCTGGCCGCGTCGGCATCCACCACGACGAGGGCCAGGCTGAAGGCGGCGATGATGATGGAAAGGAATTTTTTCATTGAGTCCTCCTGTCGGTGTCCGGGGTGTTGAGGGTCGACCCCCCGTCGGCGCTAAACGTGCCGGCAGGAAGGATGCCCCTCCGTCCGGAACCGAGGAGATTATAACCCCTTTTCAGGGTTAACCCGGGGGGTCAGCGTACCGTGAAATTCGCCAGCTCGTAGACGAACCAGTCGTCCTTTACATAGCGTGGACCCCCACCCTCACTTCTTTCGACGCGTATGAACCCGGAATCGTTCGCGGCGATACCCGTGTAGCTGAAAATCACGGCCATGGCCTCGCGCTTGACCGCCCATTTCACCGACGGGGCGTACCAATCGATCTCGTGAATTTCGCTGTGACCGCGGCGCGTGTATTCCCAGTAACCGATGAAGACGCGCCGCTCGATCTTGAGCGCGTCGAACTCGCCAGCCGGAACCCTTACCCGTTCCCAGCCGAGCACCCTGCCTTCGATCCGTACCGGAAAGCGCCGGCCGTCCCTGGGATCGGTCGCGGTCGCTTCCGAGGTCCAGCGCTTGCCGGGAGTGAGCGGGAACGAGAACGCCTGGTAGGCGGGGCTGTATTCGAATGTCTGCAGGTCGGTGGCCGGCCTTCTCAGCCAGTTCCAATCGCGATCGTAGACCTGTGAGCCGTCGCCCCGCTCCACCGTCCCGGCGACCTCGATGCGATCGCCCCCGACGCGGGTGACCTGGTGCCGCTGATCGTCGCGCGGCAGACCGGTGAAGCCGTCGCGCACCCGGTACGTCCAGCTATCCCCCGCGGCAATGCTGGGCGAGGGTACCGAAGCGGGCATGCCGGCGGGCGGCTCCTGCGACAAGGGGGCGGTAGCGCAGCCCCCGAGCGAGAGCGCAAGCAGGCAGCCCGAAAGAACGCTCGTACGGCTCAGGCGGGAAAGTCGATCTGTGATGGCAAGGATTTGAATCATCATGGTTTTCTCCTCCATTACCCCTGGTCCCGAGGGGAACCGCTGGACCCGCTGCCACACTGCGGTAAACACCGCGCACAGCTCCCGCATTCCCGCGGCACAGCCCTGTCGCCGCGGCTCAGAACTTGTATCCCCGGTGCAGCGCGACCACGCCCGCTGCAAGGTTGAAGTAGTCTACGCGCTCCAACCCCGCCTGCTCCATCATCGACTTCAGCTCGTCCTGCCCGGGATGCACGCGGATCGATTCGGCCAGATACCGGTAGGCCTCGGCATCGCGTGCGACCAGCCTGCCCAGCCGCGGCAGCACCTGGAACGAGTAGCCGTCGTAGAGCGGCGCCAGCGGCCGCCACACCCTGGAGAATTCCAGCACCAGCAGCCTGCCGCCGGGCCGCAGCACGCGATACATCTCGGCGAGCGCGGCATCCTTGCGCGTCATGTTACGCAGACCGAAGGCGACGCTGACACAGTCGAAGCGATCGGACGGGAACGGCAGCCGCTCGCCGTCGCAGCGCACCACGGGAATGATCCGTCCCGCGTCGAGCAACCGGTCCCGTCCCGCCGCAAGCATGGTCGCGTTGATGTCGGTCAGTATCACCTCGCCCCGCGCTCCGACGCGCTCCGCGAACAACCGCGCAAGGTCTCCCGTGCCGCCGGCGATGTCGAGCACGCGCGCGCCGGGCGTCACGAAGCTCTGCGCCACCGCGAAGCGCTTCCACAGCCGGTGCAGCCCCGCCGACATGAGATCGTTCATCAGGTCGTAGCGGGAGGCGACCGAATCGAAAACGCCCGCGACGCGCCGCGACTTTTCGTCCTCGGGGATCTTCTGGTAGCCGAAGTCGGTGGTCTTGCTCATAGAACTGCGTGATTGGTGATTGGCGAATAGTGATTGGACCCGGGATCAACCGGCGCAACGCCTGCTTGCATGCGCTAACACCAATCGCCAATCACGAATCACCATTCACGCCTTTCCGCCGGCAGGTTCGCGGCTTGCCCCGGCCGCCGCCATGCGCTCGAGGTAATGCCGCCACATCTCCTCCTGCTTCAGGCCGTAGTCGTAGAGCAGCGTCCAGGAATAAATGCCCGTATCGTGCCCGTCGGAGAAGTAGAACTGCACGGCATAGTTGCCGACCGGCTCTACCCGGTCGATTCCGACATCCTTCTTGCCGGTCTGCAACACTTCCTGCCCCGGCCCGTGCCCGCGCACCTCGGCCGAGGGTGAATAGACCCGCAGGAACTCGCACGGCAGCCGGAAAGTCTTACCGTCCGCAAACGAGATCTCGAGCACCCGGGACGCCTGGTGCAGTTTAATCTCGGTCGGCTGGGGCGCGCTTGCGTGGGGACCGGGCATAAAGCTCCTGTCACAAGACTGTAACCGTTGATACATAATATCCCGCGCAATGTCTGCAACGATACTGGTGGTCGAAGACGAGCCGGCGATACAGGAGCTCATCTCGTGCAACCTCGAGCTCGCCGGGCACCAGGCCCTGCGCGCCGAGAACGCGGAGCAGGCGCTCGCGATGGTGCGCACGGCGCTGCCGGATCTGGTAGTGCTCGACTGGATGCTCCCCGGCATGAGCGGCATCGAGTTCGCGCGCAGGCTCCGCGCAGACCGGCGCACGCAGGACGTGCCGGTGATCATGCTCACCGCGCGTGCCGACGAGGCGGACAAGCTCGCCGGCCTGGAATGCGGCGCGGACGACTACCTGACGAAACCCTTCAGCCCCCGGGAATTGAATGCGCGCGTCAAGGCGGTCCTGCGCCGGCGTGCTCCGCAGGCGACCGACGATCTGGTGGAATCCAGCGGATTGAAGCTCGACCCCGTCAGCCACCGCGTGAGCGGAAACCAGCAGAACCTTGCGCTCGGCCCGACGGAGTTCCGCCTGCTGCACTTCTTCATGACCCATCCCGAACGCGTGTATTCGCGCGCCCAGCTGCTCGATCATGTCTGGGGCGACCACGTGTTCGTCGAGGAGCGCACCGTGGACGTGCACATTCGCAGGCTGCGCAAGGCGCTCGAGCCGACCCGCCACGACCGGCTGATCCAGACGGTGCGCAGTGCGGGATACCGGTTCTCCGCCAGTTCCTGATCTCCGTCGCGGGTGCGGGCGGCCGCGTGAGATAATCGGCGCGGCCCGTTGCGGCATCTCCCCATGAACAATGCCTGGGGCGCGCATCTGAACATCTTTCTCATACTCGTTGTTGCCTGCGCCATCGCGTGGGCTGCGGGCGGCGTCCAGGCGGCCCTGGTCGTCGCCGTGGTGGTGCTCGCGGCGCTGCTCCTGCACCACCTGCGGCATATCGCGCGCCTCGCCCGGTGGCTGCGCGACCCGGATCCCGAGACGGTGCCGCCGGGGCGCGGCCTGTGGGACGGCGTTTTCGGTGACCTCTACCGGATGCTGCGCCGCCAGCGCCAGAGCGAGTCGCAGCTGACCGCGTCGCTGGAGGATTTCCAGCAGGCGGGCGCGGCCATGCCCGACGGGCTCGTCATATTGAACGCCTCCGATCGCATCGAGTGGTGTAATCCCATGGCCGAGCGGCACTTCGGGCTCGACCGCGCGCGCGACGTCGGGCAGAGCATCACCTACATGGTGCGCCAGCCGCAGTTCCTCGATTACCTGCAGAGGCAGAACTACAGCGAGCCGCTGATCCTGCGGCAATCGCGAGGCGGCGACTACGTGCTGTCGGTGCAGCTCGTGCCCTACGGCAACCGGCAGACGCTCGTCATCAGCCGCGACGTCACCGATCTCGAGCGCGTGGAGACGATGCGCCGCGACTTCATCGCCAACGTGTCCCACGAGCTGCGCACTCCGCTTACCGTGCTGTGCGGCTTCCTCGAAACGATCTCGGATTCCGGCGTGAGCGACGGCGAGTTGCTGCGCCGTTCCCTGCCGCTCATGACGGAGCAGGCGCGGCGCATGCAGCGCCTGGTGGAAGACCTGCTGACGCTGTCCCGGCTCGAAAGCTCGCACAATCCGCCGCGCGAGGAGGAGATCGACGTGCCGGAGCTCGCGCGGGCGCTCTACAACGACGCGCTGGCGCTCTCCGCCGGACGCCACCGCGTGCTGCTCGACGTGGCGACGGGCGACTGGCTGCTCGGGGCCGAGGAGGAGCTGCGAAGCGCGTTCGGCAATCTCATCAGCAATGCGGTGCGCTATACCCCGGAACGCGGCGAGGTCGAGATCGCCTGGCGGCGCGACGGCGCCGAGGTGAGATTCAGCGTGCGGGACTCGGGAATAGGCATCGCCGCGCAGCACATTCCGCGGCTGACCGAGCGCTTCTACCGCGTGGACCGCAGCCGGTCGCGCGAGACCGGCGGCACGGGTCTGGGGCTTGCGATCGTGAAGCACGTGCTGAACCGCCATCAGGGACGGCTCGAGATCACCAGCGAGCCGGGACGCGGGAGCACGTTCTTGGCGGTATTTCCCCGGGAGCGGGTGATGGTGCGGGAAGCGCCCGCGGCGCTCGCCCACAGCGCTTGAAGACAGTGACCTGTGACCAGTGACCAGCGCTCGACGCGTGAATGCTGCGTATACAAGCAGCTGACTACCGGTCACGGGTCACCGGTCACCGGTCACGCAGTTACACGATGACAATCGTCCCGCGATCGTAGTCGCTGCCCTTCTCGAGCAGGTTGAGCAGCTTCGCGACCTGCTTGCGGTCGGTGTGAACCTCCACGAAGCGCCCGGTCTGGAACCAGCCTGCAGGGAGCACGAGCGTCGTGGGAGTGCTCGGAGCAGCCACTTCGGGAAGCAGCAGCGCCCGTTCGTAGCGCCCTCCACCCACCGGGCTGAAGTTGGACGGCCGCACGAGGACTGCCTGCGGCACGCCCGGCAGCAGGCGGACGCCGCAGCGCAGCCGGGCGTCCTCCTCCATCCTCAGCCACTGCACCACGCCCAGCTGAAAGTGCCGGCCGCCGGCACGGCGCAGCGTGAGCAGCTGGTTGTGGCTGATGCGCGCCTTGCCGTCGGGCGCGCGCTGTATGCAGGTGAAGCCGGAGCTGCTGTGGTTGACGGTCGCCCATTGCTCGAGAGCCGCCTCTCGTTCCTTGGCTCCCTTCTCCTTGTCCTGGGCGTGGGATGTCCGCGCGATGTAGCCGTAGGTATCCAGATCCTGCTTCTCGAGCGAGGTGAGGTCACCGGCCGGCCGCGTGCTCTCGCCGCCACCGAGCTGGATGTGCGAGGCGTTCAGCCCGAAACACACCTGGACCGGGTCCTCGCTCGCCGCCCGCTCCTCACTGCGCGCGCTGCCGGCGCGACACCACTGGACGTAGAGCAGCATCAGCAGGTTCTCGCAGCCGGGCTGGCGCGCGTCCTCGCCCAGGCCGAGCTGGAGCGGTGTCTGCCCCTGCTTCAGGAGATTGATGGTCTGCCGCAGCGTCTTGGAAAGCTGTTCCAGCTCGAGGTAGCGCAGGCCCGGGTTCGGTTGCAGGTCGGCCGCGAACGCCACCCCCTCGCCGCCGTTCAGGTCTACCGCGAGGAGCGGCAGCTGTCCCGACGGCGGCGCCTGCACCGCGAGCCCCACCAGCGTCGACCAGCGCTCGAGCCAGCGCTCGACGAACGACAGTTGCCGTGCCGCAAGCGAGTACGGATTCGCCAGGTGGGCGAGCAGCACCTGGACGTAGCATTCGGCGCAGCTCGAGTCCGGGTCGCGTTGCGCGAACGTGTCGTGCACGCGGATGCGCGCGAAGCCGTGCTGCTCGGCGAAGGAGTAGAGCTCGTGCAACGCGCGCCAGGCGATTGCAGGCGGCTGCCGGTAGGTGCGGCAGTGCTCGGCCAGCACCTCCCCGGCGAACCGCAGGCAGCGCATCGTCACGAGCGCCGCGTGCGGCGCGATCGCGAGGTCGCCTTCGCGATACGACTTCAGGCACTGCTGGTAGTTCTGGCTCATTCCGTTCCACAGCGCGAGCACGTTGTTCCAGACCATGCTCTCGCCCGGATCGAGCGGCACGCCTCTGCCGGCGTAGCGCTTGCCGGATTCGCTCTGGACGAAGTGGACGGAGTCCCTCATCGCCTCGAGGATTTTCAGGCGCTCCAGCGGCGCGATTTGCGAGGCGGCGAGACTGGCGAGCTGCGCCGTCAGCACCTGCTGCGTGAGCTGCACGTTGGTGAGCGTGAGTTGCTCCAGCCATTGCCTGCAACCCTCGCTGTTGGCGAACTGAAGCGGCGCGGACTGCGCCGCAAGCGGTTGTGTGCCGGTCATGAGATTCCCCGGATATGCTTCACGCGCGGGCCTTGGATGAATCCCCCGGAGGCGATGGCGCCGGCCCGGCGCGATTGTCGCGGCAGCTTCGCGGCTTTCTTACAGAGCCGTCCCGCTTGCCGCCCAATTGCGCACCGCTTCCGCAGACAGCTTATCCCAATTGGCTCAAGGATGTACGTGAATTAGTTCACCGTGCACTCAAAAATCAGGCAGAACCGGCGGAAATAGATCACGTTCACGTGGGATAGAGGCGCGTCCGCGCCCGAAGTTCCGCCGCCGCGGTAGCGCCCGCAGGATGGGGGACCCCTACCCGGTAGCCCGGTACTAAGCCGCGAGGGTTGCGATGATCCAGTAGCGCGCGCCCTTGCCGAGCGCGATGAACGCCAGGCTCAGCCACGGATCGAGTCGCAGCCATCCGGCCGCGACACACAGCGGATCCCCGATCACGGGCACCCACGAGAGCAGCAGCACCGGTGCGCCGTACTTCCGCACCGGCGCGAGGCCCTTCAACGGCTTTCCCTGGTGAACCTCGGGAATCGCGCGCCCTATCAGCCAGGACGACATCCCGCCCAGTGTATTCCCCGCCGTCGCGACTGCCACCGGGAGCCAGTACGCGGCGGGATGGAGCTTCAGCACCGCGTAAAGAACGGCCTCCGACCCGCCCGGCAACAGCGTTGCGGCGAGAAAACTGGAGGCGAACAAGGCCCACAGGCTGGCGTCTTCGCTCATGTGACGGTGAACGGTGAATCGTGAATGGTGAATCGTAAACCCGTGCGTACGAAACGATTTACCATTTACCATCCACCATTTACCATTGACGGTTCACCAGTCAGGAGAAACGAATGCAGCAGCGCAAACTCGGCAAGAACGGCCCGGCGGTGTCCGCACTGGGGCTCGGCTGCATGGGCATGTCGATCAGCTACGGCGAGCCGAACGACGAGGAATCGATCGCGACCATGCACCGCGCCATCGATCTCGGCGTCAACCTGTTCGTTACTTCCGACGCCTACGGCAACGGCGTCAACGAGGAGCTGGTTGCGAAAGCGATCAAGGGCCGGCGCAGCAAAGTACTCGTCGCGAGCAAGTTCGGCAATCTCGCGCTCGCCGGCCGGGGCGCAGACGGCGGCGCGCCGGCGTTGACCGGCGGTCATCCGGACTACGTGCCGCAGGCGTGCGACAGGAGCCTGAAGCGGCTCGGCGTGGACGAGATCGACATCTACGGCATGCACCGCATGGACAAGACGGTGCCGATCGAGGACACGGTAGGGGCCATGAAGCGCCTCGTCGAGCAGGGAAAAGTGCGCTACCTGCAGCTCTCGGAGGCCGGCGCGCAGACGATCCGGCGCGCGTGCAAGGTGCATCCCATAACCTGTATCGAGACCGAGTATTCGCTGTGGAGCCGCGACGTGGAGAACGAGATCCTGCCGGCGTGCCGCGAGCTCGGCATCGGCTTCATGGCGTACGCGCCGCTCGGCCGCGGTTTTCTCACGGCCACGATGAAGACGCTGGATGCGCTGCTGCCCAAGGATCGGCGCCGCGAGCACCCGCGCTTCAGCCCCGACAACATCGCCAGGAACGCCGGATTGCTGGAGCCGCTGGAGAGAATCGCGGCGGAGAGGAAATCGAAGCCGGCGCAGATCGCCATAGCATGGCTGCTCGCGCAGGGCGGGGACATCGTGCCGATACCGGGCACCAAGCGCCGCTCCTATCTTGAGCAGAATTGCGCCGCGGCGGACATCGCGCTCACGAAGGAAGAAACCGGCGGCCTGAGCAAGGCCTTCGCTCCCGACGTGGCCGCCGGGACCCGCTACCCGGAGAAGCAGCTCGCCGGGTTGGGAATCTAGGCGGTTCAGACGGGACCGCGCCCGACAAGACCGCGCCGATGACGGTGGACGCAACCCCGGCAGCCGCCGGCTCCCTGCTGATCAGATCACCCGCAACAAAGGGATGGGGACGATGTAGCGGCCACCCTGGGCGCGATACTCGGCGGTGTTCTTCACCATTTCATCCACGAAATTCCAGGCGAGGAGCAACAGGTAATTGGGCGGTGACGCCGCCAACCGGTCGCGGCTGACGATCGGGAGATGGTTGCCCGGATACAGTTTTCCCTGCTTGGCGGGGGTGTCGTCCACGACATAATCCAGAATTTCCTTCCCGATGCCGCAGTAATTGAGAAGCACATTGCCCTTGGCCGAAGCGCCATAGGCGGCGAGTTTTTTTCCTTGCGCCTTGAGGGAGTGCACAAACGTCGTGAGTTCCTCCTTCAACGTCGCCACGTGCGATGCGAACCGCAGATAGGTGGCCTCCTCGTGCAAACCCAGTTCCTCCTCCCATCCGAGGAGACGCTGCACCGTAGCGGAGGGCGCCGCGCCGCTTTCTGCGGGAAGCGCAGTGATGCGGATGGAGCCGCCGTGGATTTCGAATTCCTGCGCGTTTACGACCGCGAGGCCGTTCTCCTCGAGGGCGCGTTTGAGCGGGCGCAGGAGAAAATAGGAGAGATGCTCGTGGTAGGCCGTGTCGAACTCGGCGCGGTTCATGAAATTCACCATGTAGGGAACTTCAAAGACAAACGCGCCGGCGGACTGGATCAGGGACGCCACGGCACGGATGAACCCGTGGAGATCATCCACGTGTGCCAGTACATTGGTGGCGACTACCAGCCGGGCCGGACCATGTTCCTTCCGAATGCGGTCGGCCACCGCCTGTGACCAGAATTCATGGAGCGTCGGAATCCCTGCGTCATTGGCCAGCTTTGCGAGATTCACGGCGGGCTCCACGCCGAGCACCTTGCACCCGAGTTTCTGGAATTGCGAGGCGAGGCAGCCGTCGTTGCTCGCGATCTCGACCACGAAATCCTGCGCCGCAAGCGAGAGATCGCGTTTCAAGCTCGCGGCCATCTCCCCGCAATGATGCTGGAAGGTTTTCGAGACGGACGAATGGTAATCGTATTCGCTGTAGAGAATCCTCGGGTCCACCACCACGCTGAGCTGCGAGAGAGAGCAGGAGCGGCAAAAATGAATCTCGAGCGGAAAGCGGGGCTCGTCCCGACTGGCGGCCGCGGGATTCAGATAACGGTTCACGAGCGGCATGAGGCCGAGGTCGAGAAAGGGGACGAGCTCCTTTCCGCCGCACACGCGACAGGTGTTCTGTCGCCGGCTCATGTCGCCGTCCCGGCTCATGACGGGCGACCCAGGATGTAAGTGGCGAGGGCGACGCGCCACGAGGACATCTTCACACCGCGCGACGCGAGCTTCTCCGTCCCCAACACGCTGTTTCGGGGACGTCCGGCAAGCCGGGGCGTGCTGGAAACTTTCAACGGCTCGACCGCGCGCGTAACGCCGGCCAGGCGCAGGACTTCCCGTGAAAACTCGAACCACGAGCACGAGCCGGTGTTGGTTGCGTGAAACGTTCCCAGGGCTTCCCTTTCCAATAGCGGGCCGACGGCGTCGGCAAGCTCCGATGCGGACGTGGGCGTGCAGACGAGATCGTCGCGCACCATCAACGGCTCGCCGCGCCGGGCCTTGCCCAGGATCGTCTCCACGAAATTCAGTTTTCCACCCGGGCTGCGCGCATGCCCATAAATGCCGCAGGTGCGGAGGATGCAGTGACGGGGCTGAAGCAGGCGCACGGCCTGTTCGCCGGAAAGTTTCGATAGACCGTAGATGCTGAGCGGATGGGCTGGATCATCCTCGAGATACGGACGATCGAGTTTCCCGTCGAACACATAATCCGAGCTGAAATGGACGAGCAGGCAATCCATTTCGCGACAGGCCCGGGCGAGGTTCGCGACGGCGGCGGTATTGGTGGCGAATGCGGGAAACGGATCTTTTTCCGCCGCCTCTACCTGGTTGTACCCCGTGCAATTGATCACGGCGTGCGGATGGAATGGTTCCATCGCCGCGTGCAATGCCTGTTGGTCAGTGACTTCGAGATCGGCATGCGAAAGTCCCTTCACAGTCCACCCCGCGCGTGCGCCGCACACGCGCATGAGCTCGGTCCCCAGCTGTCCCGTCGCGCCAAGAATCAGGATTCGTTGCATGAACACACAGAATGACAGGCGAGGGAGAAGGGCCGTTAGGCAAACGTTTCTGCGTCCCGCAGCAGGACGCCGGCGCGATCCTTCGCAGTGAGCAGCGCGTCGCCCGTCAGCGGCCACTCGATACCGATTTCGGGATCGCTCCAGAGCACGCAGCGTTCGTGCTGGGGGGCGTAATAATCGCTGATCTCGTAGAGGATGTCCGCGGAATCGGACAGGACGAGAAATCCGTGCGCGAAGCCCTCCGGGATCCAGGCGAGGCGCCTGTTTTCCGCCGAGAGCGGCGTCCCCGTCCATCTGCCGAAGGCGGACGAGCTCCTGCGCAGATCGACTGCGACGTCGAACACTGCGCCCGCGACCACCCGCACCAGCTTGGCCTGCGGTTGGGCGATCTGGTAGTGCAGGCCGCGGAGCACGTTTTTCCGCGAGTGCGAGTGGTTGCTCTGCACGAAGCGCGGACTCAGCCCTGTACGTTCCTGGAAAACGCGCTGGTTGTAGCTTTCGAAGAAAAACCCGCGCGTGTCTTCGAACACCCGGGGTTCGAGCACGAGGACGCCGGGTAAAGTGGTCTCGATTACATGCATGAGCAAGAGAGTCGGTTGGAGCATAATAGGTTACCGACGCACTCGCCGCAAAACCAGTCCCTGCCAACCGATTCCAATTCATTGCCGGCGCTGCTCGAATCCGCGATGGCCCGGCAACGCGGCGGCGACCTCGCGGGCGCGGCGCGCCTGTATCTGCAGATTCTGCAGCGGGAGCCGCGACATTTCGAAGCGCTGCATTGCCTGGGCGTGGCGCGGGCGCAGGCCGGCGATCCCGCCGCAGCCGAGCGCCATCTGGCCGACGCTGTCGAGGTCGACCCGGGATCGGCGGAGGCCATGCTGCATCTTGCGCATGTCCGGATGACCCTCGGGCAGGCGCAGAACGCGCTGTCGGCCTACGAGCAGGCATTGACCCTGAGGCCGGAGTATCCCGAGGCGCTCTACGGCCACGGCAACGCGCTCGTTGCGCTCGCGCGCCACGCGGAAGCGGTGGAGAGCTACGACCGGGTGCTCGCGCTCGTTCCGAACCGGCCCGAGGCGTTGACCAATCGCGGCAATGCCCTGCACGACCTCGGGCGGTTCGACGAAGCCCTCGCCAGTTACGACCGCGCCCTGGCGCTCCTGCCCCAGGCGCCGCTGCTGCACAACAACCGCGGCAACACGCTGCGCGAACTCAAGCGCCACGCGGAAGCGCTGGCGAGCCTCGACCGCGCCCTCAGCCTCGATCCGCGGTACCTCGATGCGCGGGTCAATCGCGGCGCGGTCCTGCAGGACCTGAAGCGTCATACGGAGGCTCTCGCGGAATTCGACCGGGCGCTCGCGCTCAATCCGCGCGCGGCTGCTTTGCACAGCCTGCGTGCCGGCGCGTTGCACGACTTGAATCGCCACGCCGACGCGATCGCGGGTTACCAGCGCGCGCTGCAGATCGAGCCGGCAAATCCCGATATTCTGTACGACTACGCCGGCGTGCTGCGCGACCTCACGCGCTACGACGACGCGCTCGCGAGCCTGGATCGCGCGCTCGCGGCGAGGCCGGACTTTGTCAAGGCCATCAACAACCGCGTCCAGTGCCTGCGCGCGCTGCGCCGGCACGAGGAGGCGGTTGAGGCCATCACGCGCCTGCTGGCGCTGGCGCCCGGCTGGGACTACGCGCAGGGAGACCTGTTTCACTCGCGGGCGCATTGCTGCGACTGGGCGGACCATGCCCAGCGCGCGCAGCGGTTGATCCGGTCCGTCGCCAACGGCCGCAAGGCGGACACCCCGCTCGCCTTCCAGGCAGTCACGGACGCTGCCGCCGCGCAGCGCCGCTGCGCGGAGATCTATGCCACTGACAAGTATCCCGCGCGCGCACCGCTCTGGAGCGGCGTGCCCTACGCGCACGACAGGATCCGGGTGGCCTACGTGTCGGCGGATTTCCGCGAGCACCCGGTCTCGTATCTGATGGCCGGTGTGTTCGCGTGCCACGATCGCGGGCGATTCGAGGTCACCGGGATCTCGTTGCAGCCCGATGACGGCAGCCCGGCGAGCCGCAGCGTCAGGGCCGCGCTCGGCAATGTCGTGGACGTGTTCGGAAAAACCGACGCGGCGATCGCGGCGCTGCTGCACGAGATGGAAATCGACATCGCAGTGGACCTCATGGGCTATACACTCGGCGCCCGGACCGCCATATTCGCGCATCGTCCGGCGCCCGTTCAGGTGAGCTACCTCGGCTATGCAGGAACCTCCGGCACGCGCTACATGGACTACCTCATTGCCGACCGCATCGCCGTGCCGCCGGAGCGCCGCGCGCACTACTCGGAGCACATCGCCTGGATGCCGGACAGCTTCCAGGGCAATGGCGAGCGGCCGCGCATCGGGGCGACGAGGCCCGCACGGTCGGCGGCGGGATTGCCCGAGGCCGGATTTGTTTTCTGCTGCTTCAACAACAGCTACAAGATCACGCCTGCGCTGTTCGAGCGCTGGCTCGCCCTGCTGCAGGCCGCGACGGGCAGCGTGTTGTGGTTATATGCCGGCGATCCCGTGGTGCCGCGCAACCTGCGCGAGGAGGCGCGCCGCCGCGGCGTCGATCCGGCACGGCTCGTTTTCGCCGAGCGCCTGCCGTACGCGGAGTATCTGGCCCGCCTGCGCCTGGCGGACCTGTTCCTAGATACCCTGCCGTTCAATGCCGGGACCACGGCCAGCGATGCACTGTGGGCCGGCGTGCCGGTTCTGACCTGCCCGGGCGATGCTTTTGCCGCGCGGATGGCGGCGAGCCTGCTGACCGCCGTGGGCTTGCCGGAGCTCATTGCCGCGAATGCAGATGACTATTCGGCGCTCGCGCTGAAGCTGGCGACGACGCCAAGCGTGTTGGCAGAAGTGCGCGATCGGCTCTCGCGCAATCGCGCGGATTGCGCGCTGTTCGACACGCAGCGTTTTTGCCGGAACCTGGAATCCGCCTACCGGACGATGTGGGAGCGCTGCCGCCGCGGCGAAGCGCCCGCCGGCTTCGACGTCGAG
>Ga0075428_100001133_pt1 | contig 28474 bp, 29 predicted proteins | sample RhiMetdeltSRZDD2_FD_75291 | JGI IMG/M metagenome (GOLD analysis project Ga0075428, IMG submission 75291) | Populus rhizosphere microbial communities from Tennessee, USA - Rhizosphere MetaG P. deltoides SRZDD2 | ecosystem: Host-associated > Plants > Roots > Rhizosphere > Soil | place: USA... | reverse complement strand
CGAGAGAAGCCCGCACGTGCGAGGGCAGCGGCGGCGTCGGGAGTCATGGCAGCGGTCTTCATGCATTCCTCCGTTCGCTCGCGTATTTCGTGATCGCGCGGATCATCCGCGTGTGAGTAAAGCATCGGCACAACACGCCCGACATCGCCTGCCGGATCTGCGGTTCGGTCGCCCGTGGATTCTGATCGAGGAACGCTTTTGCCGTCAGCACGACGCCGCTCAGGCAGAAGCCGCACTGCGCCGCCTGCTCGTCGATGAACGCCTTCTGAATGGCATGCGGAGCCTCGGGCGTCCCCAGTCCCTCGAGCGTCGTGATCTCGGCGCTGGCCACCGTTTCGACCGGGGTGACGCACGAGCGAATGGCGCGCCCGTTCGAGATAACGGTGCAGGCGCCGCACTGCGCCATGCCGCAGCCGAACTTCGGCCCCTTCAGCTCGAGGTCGTCGCTCAGGACGTACAAAAGCGGCGTCTGCGGATCGACGTCAACCGTATGTGTACGGCCGTTGACCTTCAGAGAAAAAATGCTCATAGAACCTCTAGGATTTGCGATTCAAGTCTCGCATATCGCCCTACCGCGGCGCCATGCGCGCGTCGGTGCGCGCACGGGCCAGCGCCTGGGCAAACCGTTCGGGCGGCTGCGCCCCGGAAATGGCGTAGCGGCGGTCGAGCACGAAGTACGGAACGCCCGAAATGCCGAGGCCGCGCGCCTCCCGCACCTCGGCGCTGACCGCATCGGCGTATGCGTTCCCCGCCAGCGCCGCGCGCGCCCCTTCAGGATCCAGGCCTGCTTCGCCCGCCAGTGTGACCAGCGACGCCTCGTCGAAGATCGACCGCTGCTCGGTGAAGTGGGCTCGGAAGAGGCGTTCGATCACGGCGTCCTGGGCGCCCCGCTCCCGGCCGAGATGCACGAGGCGATGCGCGTCGAAGGTATTACCGGTGACGCCGCCCGCCAGATGAAACTCGAGTCCCTCGGCGGCCGCGGTTCGCTCCATCTGCTGCTGCATCGCAGCAGCCTGGCTTTCCGACAAGCCGTACTTCGTCATGAGGTTGTCGCGATGATCGCGGACCTCGCCTTTCGGCATCGCCGGATTGAGCTGGTACGCGCGGTAGACGACCTCGATGTCGTCGTGGTCCTCAATCGTGGCGAGGCCGCGTTCGAACCGGCGCTTGCCGATGTAGCACCACGGACAGACGATGTCGGACCAGATCTCGACTCGCATTCAACGGGCGTCGTGAAAGATGAGGCCGAGCGTGTGGCGATGACCGGTGCGCACCCGACTGACGCCGTGGCGCATGTTCACCCGGTAGACACCACGCGTCCCCCGCACCGGGCGCGACGAGACTGCGAAGACGACGCCGTCACCCTGCGCCAGCGGCACGACCTCCACCCGCGACTGCATACGCGGACGCTGCTCGGTGAGGACAAATTCCCCGCCGGTAAAGTCGCGACCCGGCCGGGACAGTAGAAACGCGATCTGTAGCGGAAAGACGTGCTCGCCGTACACGTCCTGGTGGAGACAGTTGTAATCATCCGCGCCGTACCGTAAAAGCAGCGGCGTCGGCCGCGACTGGCCGGCGCGATGGCAGCGATCGATGAACGCGGCGTGGGTCGGCGGGTAGCGCGGTTCGCCACCGAGCGCTTCACTCCACCGATTCGCGATCGCCGCCAGTGGCGGATACAACCCGGTGCGGAGTTCCGCGATCACCGGCGGCAGCGGATATGCGAAGTACCGGTATTCGCCGCGACCGAAGCCGTGTCGTGCCATGACGACGGAGCTGCGGAAGAGGGCATCGGTGTCGTAGCTTCGGGCGATTGCCGCGCATGCCTCAGGAGCAAGCAGGCGCGGCAGGAGTGCGCAGCCGCAGGCATCGAGATCGCGCCCGACGGCTGCCCACTCGACCGTTTCAAGGCCTTTCGCAACGACCGCCTCGGGCCGATCCAGGGCTGGAGCCGGCGCCGCGCTCAAACCGCCGCCTCACGATCGAGCAGCGCGCGCTTCCGTTCCACCCCCCAACGGTAGCCTGACAGTTCCCCATCACGGCGCACGACACGGTGACACGGGATGGCAATCGCGACCGGGTTCGCTCCGCACGCCTGGGCGACGGCGCGAACGGCGTTCGGCGTGCCCAGCCGGCGGGCGATATCCGCGTAGCTCGCCGTTGATCCAGCCGGGATCGTGCGCAACGCCTGCCAAACCCGCTGCTGAAACGCCGTGCCGCGGACATCGAGCGGCAGGTCGATCGCCACCGCGGGCGCTTCGACGAGTCCGACGACCTTCGCCACGAGCTGCTCGAAGCCGGCATCACCGCCGACCAGGCGCGCCTTGGCGAAGCGGTCCTGCAGCTCGCGGACAAGGCTCTCCGGGTCGTCGCCCAGCGTGATCGCGCAGACGCCCTTCTCCGTGGCCGCGACGAGTACCGAACCGAGCGAGCATTCGCCAACCGCGAAGTGAATCGATTCGCCGGCGCCGCCAGCCCGGAACCGGGTGGGCGTCATGCCCAGAACCGCGGCCGCAGCCGCATAGAAGCGGCCGTTCGAGTTGAAACCGGCACCGTAGAGCGCATCAGTGACCGTGGCGCGGTGCCTGAGCTCATCGCGAACACGCTCGGCGCGGTGCGCCGCGGCGTAGGCCTTCGGCGTCACGCCGGTCACCGACTTGAAAATCCGGTGGAAATGAAACCGGCTCATGCCGGCCGCGGTGGCAAGCGCATCGAGATCGGGGGCCTCGTCCGCCTGCTCAATGAGACGGCATGCCGCGGCGACAGCCGTGGCGCGTTGTTCTGCCAGTGCCGGTTCGGCCGGACGGCAGCGCTTGCAGGCGCGAAAGCCCGCCCGCTCAGCGTCGGCGATGGTGGTGTGAAACCGCACGTGCTCGCGGCGCGCCTGCCGCGACGCGCAGGACGGCCGGCAGTACACGCCGGTCGTGCTGACTGAGTAAAAGAAGTGTCCATCGGCGGACGAGTCGCGGGTGGTCACCGCTGTCCAGCGATCCGACTCGCTCGCGAAGGCCGCCGTGGTGCTGATTTGTGATGTCGTCATGCCGCAATCGTCGCAGAGGGTCGGCCGCGGCGCACTCCGGGTCTTGCTCTCGAATCCAGCGCTATTATCGCTTGAGAGAGTTCGACCGATGCGTCGCCTCCTTTGGCTGATACTCGTCTTTCAAGTGCCGCTGGCGGCGCAGCGCGCGCCCGCGCGCTACGTCGATCGCGCGCAGCTCATGCGGGATCTCACGGCCCTCGCCTCGCCCGCGTTCGAAGGACGCCGCACCGGTACGCCGGGCGCACTGAAAGCGCGGCAATGGATCGTCGAGCAGTTCCGCGCCGTCGGCCTGACGCCGGGCGGAACGATGGAGTACCTGCAGCCGTTCACCTTCAGCACGACCGACCGGCGGGCGGCGCTGCCCGGCGGACGTGCCTTTCGAACAGACTATGCGGCCGCCAATGTGATAGGCCGCCTTGCCGGACGCGAACCGCGTGCACGCATGGTCGTCGTGACGGCGCACTCCGATCACCTGGGTGTACGCGATGGCGTCGTCTACCCCGGCGCCGACGACAACGCGTCGGGCGTGGTCGTGCTCCTTGCCGCCGCGCGCTATTTCACCGCGAACGCGCCGCGACATCCGATCATGTTTGCCGCGCTCGACGGCGAGGAAGAGGGACAACGCGGCGCCCGCGCGCTCCTCGACTCGGCGCTTGTCGATCGCGGCGGCGTGGCGATGAACGTCAACCTCGACATGGTGTCGAGAAGCGCGCGGCAGGAGCTCTACGCGGCAGGCACGTCGTTCGCGCCCTGGCTGCTCCCGATTCTTCAGGACGTACAGACGCGCGCGGCAGTGACCATCCTCTTCGGTCATGACCGGCCGGCGCCGCCGGCGACGCTCGAAGACTGGACCCACTCATCCGACCACGGGCCCTTCCACGACGCCGGCATTGCCTGGGTATACTTCGGCGTCGAGGATCATCCCGACTACCACCAGCCCACCGACACCTCCGGCCGTGTGGACGCCGCCTTTTTCGGCGACGCCGCCGACACGATCATCGAGGCGCTGCGCGCGATCGACGGCGCGATAGATTAGAAAACGCTAGGACTGGGCCGCTGCGGCGGCCGTGCGGCGCGGTGCCGCCTTCCGGCGCGTCGCCTTGACCTTGACAGGAGCGGTTGTCGCCGAACGCTCGAGTTTCACCAGCGGCGTCGCAAACGTGCGGGGGCCGTGTTCATCAAAGTCGATCGTCGTGTGGTATTCGTTGGCGGCGGCCACGGTGCCGGCGCCGTAGGTTGGCTGGGATACGCGATCGCCTATGGCAAAGACTCGCACAGGATCTCCTGAATGGATAAGAGCGCACGGACGCGCGCCCCCGGACTACGCTCGAAAAGGTCCTACAAGTATACGTGATCTGATGTAGCGTATGGCAACGCATGCGCATTCATCTGATAAACCCCAGCGATGTCTCGTTCGGTGTGGCCGTTATCACCCCCCGGTGGCTCTACGTCCTGGCCGCCGCTACCCCAGCCGAGTACGGCGACCCGCACCTGGTCGACGAAACGCTCGAATCGTTCGACCTCTCGACCGTATCGCCCGGCGACGTCGTTGGCATCGGTATTCACACCGCCAACGCCCACCGCGGGTATGAACTCGGCCGGCAGGCGCGGGCGCGCGGCGCCTACGTCGTCTACGGCGGCATTCATTCGACGCTCTTCCCCGACGAGGCGCGCGAATACGGTCAGGCGCACGCCGTCGTCAAGGGCGACGGCGACCTCCTGTGGGGCTCGGTGATCGCCGACTGCGCGGCCGGCCACCCGCAGCCGCTCTACGAGGGCGGCCGTGTGGCGGGGCGTGCGTTCTTCAGCGCGCGATGGGATCTCCTCCCGAAGGACGCGTACATGTTCGCGTCGGTGCAGACCGTACGCGGCTGCCCGAAGCATTGTTCGTTCTGCTCGGTGTGGCGGACCGACGGGCAGCAGCCGCGCATGCGCAGCGCCGACGACGTGGTCAATGAGATTCGGGATTTGCGCTCCCGCGGCTTCAAGTTCGTGGTGCTCGCCGACGACAATTTCTATCCGGTCGCGTTCGCCGACCTCGAGATGGCGAAGCGCCGGCTCGATAAGAGCGGGCTGCAGGAGCTCGAGACCGTGCGGAAGGAACGATTCGAGCTGATGGAGCGGCTCGCGGACCTGCCGGACGACATGGTGTTCTTCACCCAGATCACGATGGAGGCCGCCGAGGATCCGGCGTTCCTCGACGCGATGCGCAAGGCGCATGTCCGCGGCGCGCTGGTCGGCGTCGAATCGGTGACGAAGGAAGGGCTGAAATCGATTTACAAGGACTTCAACCTTCACGGTGACGCGCTGGTGGATCGGCTGAAGATCTTCCGCCGGCATGGCGTCCATGTCCTCGGGTCGTTCATCTTTGGCCTGCCGACCGATACCGCCGAGACGTTCGATGCCACCGCCGCTCTGGCGCAGGCCGCCGACGTCACGTTCGCGCAGTTCGTGTTGCTGCAGCCGTTCCCGGGGACGGTGGACTTCGAGAAATGGGAGAAGGCGCAGGTCGATCCGCCGCGCATCGATAACATCCCGATCACGCGCCACTGGCTGCTGCCGACGTCGAAGCGGCCGAAGATCTACATGCCGCACCCGAACCTGCGTCCCGACGAAATCAGGGCTTACACCCAGCAGGTGTGGGACAAGTTCTACAGCCTGCCGGCTATCTGGCAGCGGGCGCAGTGCGTCAAATCACTGAAGGCGCGGCTGGCGTTCGTGCTGATCTCCAAGCTGTACCGCCAGATGTACGCCAACACGGGTATCGCCACCGACAGCGCGCGCCATGCGCGCGCCAACCGGATGGCGAGGCTGATCGCCAAGCCGTGCCGGCGCCTGTTCGTGTCGCCGGTTCGAGCGAACTAGGCCCACGCGCCCGAGACAACTCCCAACGTCCAAGACGCCAACTCCCATTGGGAGTGGTGGAGTTGGGCGTTGGGCGTTTTCTAATCGACGAGCCGGCCGGCGGTGATGAACCGGCGATACTCCGAGAAGCGCTGCGTGATCCGGGTACGCTGCGTGCTGCCCCCGCGAATCACTGTCACCGATTCGATCGACTCGGGCAGCAGCAGCGTTTCCGCCGGATCCGTGAAGGTCACGCGCTTGTAGCGGATCGAGGAATCCGCGCGTTCGACCACCATCGAGCGCGCGGCGCCGCGACGCAGGTGCTCGCGCGGCACCTCGAACGAGAACGTCCCCACCAGGCGATCGTCCATCCGCAGCACGTCGTAGGTCTCGGCATCCACCCAGATCCGTCCGCGCGACCGGCCGGGCAGCTGGAGGCTGACGCACTCGTCGGTCCAGACGATTTCCTCCGGCAGCGACGCCGCGCCGCGGTAGTCGATCACGAGCGCGGCGCGCCCGTCGATCCGCGCGGCGCCGGCCGGCGTGAAGATCGATTCGTCGAGTCGAGCCGGCAGCAGCATCCCGAGCGGTTCCGGCGACACCGGCTTGGGGTCCATACAGCCCGGGTCGTTTGACGAGGGCAGCCTGCCGTTCACGCGAAGCGGCGCGCGCAGCACGTTGGCGATCGGGCCGCCGGGGGCCGTGCGCCCGGGGTCCCATTGCACCCGCAGCTCGAACGCGAGGCGCCGCGGGAAATCGACCGGCGTCATGTCGGCGCGCAGCGGCTGGATCCACACGTTCTCGGTGGAGACGATACTGGCGGCCCGCTCGTACCACTGCTCGACGCGGTGGGCGACGCGCGCCAATGTCTGGGAAAAATCTGCCTGAAATGGATGCGCGGCCTCCGGCGACATCGCCCATGCGACGCCGAGTACGGCACAGCTGAGGCGGATTGCCGTGCGGTGCCTCATGGGCGTAGAGTGCAGGCGCGGAGGTGCGTTATGGCTGAAGCCGGAATGAAGTGCGCGCATCCTGTGTGTCAGTGCCTGGTCCCGCCTCATGGTCCGCACGGGAAATACTGCAGCGATCACTGCAAGCAGGCTGGCGACAAAATCGAGCTGCGCTGCGACTGCCAGCATCCTGCCTGCCGCTGACCTGCCGGGATACGGCTGCGGTCGGAACTCGCGGGCAGGAGGTGCCGGTCGGCAATCGCCTTCACATATTTCCATTCGGTCCACTTCTGCCCGCCCGCTCGAAATCCCGACGAGCTGATCCCGCCACACCACGGCTGTAACGAAACAGGGCGCTTACGCGCCGCAAACTACCATCAACCCGCGGCGAACGTCCAACGAACCGAGCCATTAATCCCGGCATCGCGCTTGCCTTCAATAATTGCCAAGGCCATGCAGGAGATGCGAACCGAAGAACGGCGGAACATCGGCACGCGAGCCGCTGTCGTGCAGCGAGTCATCAACGGGGTCGTCCAGAACCCGAGCGTCACGCTCACCGTCGACACCCTGCAGGCCTGGCTCGACATCCCGATGGACGCCGCCCAGCGCATTCTGCAGCGGCTGGCTGCCTCCGGCCTCGTGCGCGAAGTGCAGAAAGGCGTCTGGGCGCGCGGCACGTGGCCCGGAGCCCAGCGGGACTGGTACTGACCGCCCCGCTGTACCACCGCACCACCACACTTCCCATATCTGAGACTTCCTGAATTCTTCGTCAGAAGACCGGCGCTGACGGATCCGTCATAATGTCAGCGAGGTACTCAGCAGCCATGACACAGAACAGACGCAAGGCCGCACTGCGCGCGTGCATCGTCACGGTTTCACTCCTCGCGGCATCTGCCCTCGCCCCGCTCGGTCTCGTGGTCCCGGGTTTCGCGCAACCGACCCAGCAACCACTGAATCCGGTGGGCGGGCAGCCAGGAGGCCCGCCGATCTCGCCGAAGCCGGGCGGTCCGCTGACCCCGTCCGACACGACGTACAAGGTCGACGCCATCGAGTTCTTCCTCACGCCCGACCAGTTCGTCGAGTACAAGTTCCGTCTGAAGACGGGCGCGCAAATGATCTTCAACTGGAAAGCCTCGGCGCCGGTCGCCGTGGATTTCCACACCGTACCCGACGGCAAGCCGATCTCGGCCTCCGAGACGTACATGAGAGGAACGGCGAAGGACGGTCAGGGCACCTATCGCGCGCCGTACCCCGGCCTGCACGGCTGGTACTGGAAGAACGAAGGCAAAGAGCCCGTGACCATCATCCTCAATGCGTCAGGGTTCTTCACGGAAGCGCGGATGTTCAGCGGAGACCCGGTCGGCGAAGAAATGGAAATCAAGGACCCGCCGCCGCCGGAATAGCAGGTTCCGGCGGGTCTAGTAGTAGGTGATCATCCGGCCGCCGATGGTCACCGACATCCAGAGCGCGAGCGACACCGCGGCGACGGCTTTTGGCGCCCAGGGCGGCAGGCGTCCTTCGTCGGCGAGCGCGACCCAGCGGCGCAGCGTGGCGGTGAAGATCAGCGCCGCCGCGAGAAGCCACATCTTCAGAATGAAGACTGGCGACCTGTAGTAGCTGAAAGCATTCGTCGTGAACTGCGGAATCCCCGTCACCAGCACGACCAGGCCCGCCCAGAGGAGCACCCGCTCCGCACTCCGCGCGATTCCTGCGCGCGACTGGCGGACCGGACCCAACCCGAGCAGACGCAGGTCCACGATCACGATCGCGCCGATGAACGTCGTGACGGCGACGAGGTGCAGGCACTGCGTCAACGCGAACAGGTAGAGCGAATCGCGGTAGGCCTGGCTCATCGCCAGGTCGGCGCACCATTCGACGAACGCCTGCATAGTCAGTCGCCCTTCAGTTGAACCAGTTGTAGGCGATCAGCCGTCCCGAGACGATGACCGAGAACCAGAGCAGCAGCGAGACGGCGCCGGCCCGGCGCGCGGTGGCGGTGCCATTCGGATCCTCGTCCCATCGACCGGCCGTCCGGTAGGTCGTCCAGTGAAAGGCCAGCGCGTTGATCCCCGCCACCGCCAGCAGCGCCAGCTTTACGCGAAACATCACGTTCCCGTAGTAGCGCAGCGGATCCACGCAGCAGAGGAGGAGTCCCGTGGCCATGCTCGGGACGAGCCCGGCCATCTGCCACGGGAACAGGCGTCGCTGGATGTCCGCCACCGGCGCGTCGGTGAACGCCAGGCCGACGAGCCGCAGATCCATGATGATCACCAGACCGGCGAAGACAACGGTGGTGGCGACGTGCGCTGTCTCGATGATCGGGTGGCCCCAGCTGGACTCGCGGATCGCAGTCGTCCAGGCGAGCCCTTCGAGCCACTGGAGGGCAGGGATGATCGAGGGCATCGCGAACCGAGGCCGGTGTTCCGAGCCTCAGCGATCCGCGCCGTCGTTCGGACCGCCGACTGAGCCGATGTAGAAGCTGCGTCCGTCGGCCAGCACCAGCGTCCGACCGTTGGCAAGCGCCGGATCCTTGATGCCCTGATAACCCTTCACCGTCACGGACATGCCGGCCTTGAAGTCGGTCTTCTTGAGCCCGCGGCGGGACATCTGGTTTGGACCCGAGGTTTCGATGGTCCAATGCTTGACGGTGCCGTCCGGCTGTTTCGTGTCCATGTAGAGCCAGCCGTGCGGGTTTACCCAATCCATCTTGGTCAAGGTGCCCGACAGCGTCACCGGCTTGTCGGAGTCGTACTCCGCCGCGAATGCATGATGCGCCTGTGCCGGCTGGACGGCGCACAGGACCCCAGCGGCGAAAAGGACGAGTGTGGTCTTCTTCATCAGGATGCCTCCACTTACGATCGCCGATGCGCGTCAGCGCGACGATGCCACGGCCTTCGGATACCAGAACGTCGCATGGCAGTTCTCGCAGGTCTCGTCGATCTTCTCACCCGCGTCGAACAACGCCTGCGCATTCTTCGCATCGATCGCGGCCAGCGCCGGCGTCAACGAGTCCTGGAACTGTTGCACGTAAAAGTCCCATCCTTCCGGATTCTTGTCGATCAGCGACCGAATCTCCTCAGGCGTCAACTCGACGCCCGGCGCCAGAGACGGGGCGCCCGGCGGCGCGACCGGACGATCGTGCATCAACAGAAGGTTGGCCGCTTCGCTGACGATCAGCGCGTGGCGACGCACCTGGGCCCAGTCGTCGTCGGCAGTCGGGGCACGATCGGTCAGGCCCTTGTGGTCAACGGTGGACCCCACCGAGTTCCACACCTCGTCGACAGAGGGATCGATCACGCTGTTCATGACCTCGCGGATCGACGCGACCGGCCGGTACGGAGGGGCCGCAGCCGCAGGCGGCGGTTTCTCGGGAGCGGGCGCGGCGCAGCCCGCGACCAGAGACGCGGCGATCAGTGCGATTGCGGCGGCCGCGTGGAGACAACGAACGTACTTCATGAAGGGACGATAACTGGAAACCTGAACGTGGGTCAATCTCCAGTACCTGACAAAAAGTTCAGGAATTCTTCAGGTTCACGGGCGATCGTGACGCTTACGCTGACCGAGTAAGCGGCAGCGGTTATTCACCGCTCAACTGAAAGGATCACGCATGCGAACGTTTCATTGGCTGGTCCTTGGAAGCGCCATCGCGCTCGTAACAGCCTGCACGACGAGCCGCGAAGCGGCAGCTCCCGCGCACACCGCGCAGATGCCCGTCGGAACCGTCCGGGAGGTGATGAAACAGATCGTCGAGGATTCCTCGCAGGCGCTGTTCGATGCGGTCGCGATCACCGAGAACGCAGCAGGCACCGTCCAGTCGCAGCCGAGCTCGCCAGAGGAATGGGACGCGCTCGAGCACAAGGCGCTCCAGCTCGCCGAAGCCTCCAACCTCCTGAAAGTTCCCGGACGCCGCGTGGCGAGGCCCGACGAAGAGAACACGAGCGCGGGTCCCACGGAGCTGCCACCGATCCAGATACAGGCCAAGATCGCCGAGAACCAGGCGCTGTTCGACAGGTACGCCGACGACCTGCAGAATGTGGCGAAGGAAGCTCTGGGCGATGTGAAAGGCAAGAACGTGCAGGCGCTGTTCGAGGTCGGCGCCAAACTCGACGTCGCGTGCGAAAACTGCCACCTCGAATTCTGGTATCCCGCCGAAAAGAAGCCCCAGTGAAGAAGCCGCAGTAGCGAGGTCGGTATGAAGAAGAGGCCGTACTCGTTCGTCACCGCCGGCGCCGTCGTCATGTTGTGGGCGACGGGGCCGCACGTGGTGGTATCGGCGACGCAGGCCGGCGGCGGCACCATCATCGGCCACGTGCGGCTGATGAGCGCCGCCCCGGCGAATGCCACGATCCGGATGGGCGGGGACCCGCTGTGCAGCCGCGCCACCCGCGGCACGCGCGTCACATCGGACCTCGTCCTGAGAAGCGCGGACGGCGGACTCGCAAACGCGTTCGTTGACGTGCAGGGCAAGTTCCCTGCAGGAGCCGCGCCCCCCACTCCGGTGACGATCGATCAGAAGAACTGCATGTTCACGCCGCGCGTCGCGGGCGCGCGCGTAGGGCAGGCGCTGAAGTTCACCAACAGCGACCCGACGGCGCACAACGTCCACAGTCTGTCGACCAGGGGGAATGCGTTCAACGTCAGCCAGCCGAGGGCCGGCATGATGTCGACGTTCCAATTGAAGAGCGAAGACGTGGTGATGCGCATCAAGTGCGACATCCACGGCTGGATGGTGAGCTATGTCGGCGTCGCGGCCCATCCGTATTTCGCGGTCAGCGGAGCGGACGGCGCGTTTCGAATCACAGGGGTTCGTGCCGGCAAGTACCCGATCCGCGTGTGGCACGAGCGCTACGGGAGGCTGACGGCGAACGTCGACGTCAAGGCGGGACAGACAGCAACCGTCGACTTCTCCTACAAGGGCACCGAGCAGCCGAGCACGGCGGGCATCCTGGACCTGGTGGTCCCGGCCCACGCGATGGCGGCGCTCGATCTTACGCCGACCGAGTAAGCGGCAGCGGCTCCGCCGCGGGACGCACCCGGCCGCGGAGGTATCGCCACGCGACAATCACCGACGTCAGGCTCAGCGCGAGCCCGCCGAGGCTCAGCACGATGATCAGCGGATACCAGAGCCAGGGGGTCTGGTACAGCCAGGGGAAGTCCAGGCTGTGCAGACCCTGATACAGCCAGCGCTCGGCGCGGCTGCTGCGCGACTCGCTTTGAACCAGCGACCCGTCCCCCGCATACAGATACAACCAGGTCTGTTCCGGATCGTCGAACTTGGCGCGGAGCGCCGGCAGACGCAGACCGCCGGTGCGCTGGTAGTAATAGTTGTCCACGTCGGTCAGCCACGTGACCTCAACCGGTTCCATTCCGGGCATCGCCGCGCGGGCCGCCGTAAGCAGCTCGTCTCCGGTGAATCCGTTCTCCTTTACCCGCGGCGCGGCGCCGTTGGCTGTAACCAGCACCCGGGCCAGCGTCGCGCCGGGCGCCACGTACCTGACGGCGTCCTGGTGCGCCCGGTTCGAGAAATCGGCGCGTTCGTAGGCAGCATAGAACGGCTCGCCCATGAACTGCAGCAGTTCCACTTCCTTCGGCTGAAACCGCTTCTGGAATTCTGCAAGCGCCGCGGCGGGCGGCACGTCGAAGGCCGCGAGATCGACGCCGTCGCCCCGGATCGCGCGCACCTGTTCCCCGGTCGGTCCGCCCTGGTCGAACCAGTTGAACGGCGTCATCGTCAGCAGCCCGCTGAACGTCCACGTGAAGGTGAACACGCCAAAGAGCAGGCCCGCGTAGTGGTGCCACTGCAGCCAGCCCACATAGGGACTCATCGACGTGCCCCGCATGAAGCGGCGCGACGCCGAGAACCGATACAGGCCAATGACGATCCCGAGGATGCACAGGATGCATCCCACGACCGATCCGTAGACGATCAAGTTGTTCCAGAGCGGAGCGCGCTGCGCGCGAAGCGGCGTGAAGTAGAACCAGTGCATCACGGGACCGAGATAGCCCCAGAACCGGCTCGAGCGGTCGGTCTTCTGCGTGATCTCGCCGGTCCCTTCAGCGATATACAACTCGGTGCCGGCGTCATCGCCAAGAGCGATGTGATGCAGCACGCCGCTGTTTTGGAAGCGATTGTTGATCGTCCACTGGTCGGGCTCTTCGAGACCGGCGAGATACCGGGTGGTGGTCCGGCTCTCCGGAAACGCGCGTGCCGCAATCGCCAGCGCCCCCTCCCGATCAACAACGTCCACGAAGCTGCCGTCGTCGGCGTACACCGTCGAGGAGCCGAAATCGACGAAAAACCGGTAGGCTGGGCGCCCCTGGAACGATGTCAGCACGACGCGGCGCGGCGCTTCGCCGAACCCGGCGGCTTCGAGCGCCTGCGCGGGAGTAATACGGAAGCCCGCCGCGTCGAGCGCAGGCATGCGGGCGAGCCGCTCTTCGGCGGAGTACTCGGGCATCCGCTTGTAGACCATGACGATGCCCGAAGCGAACCAGACCACGAAGATGAGGCAGAACGCGAGCCCCAGGTAGCGGTGCACGAACATCAACCCGGCAATCACACGTTTCATGTCGCTACTCGTTTCCGCGAGCGTACGCCGTGAGCGGCGCCAGCCCGCTTGCCGTGCCTGAATGGGCGGGAATGATCACTCTGACGTTGGCGCCGTCGCTGACGAGCCGTTGCTCGAGCCGCACAAGCGACGCGCGGTTGTCCGCCTGGCTGTCACTGAAGATCCAGGGCGACCCCTGCAATCGGCCATCGCTGGCGATGTCGGCCGAGTCGCCAATGAACAGCGCGCCGTTGACGAGGTAGGCCGCGCTTCCCGCCGTGTGTCCCGGCACCGCGTACACACGCACCGGAAGCGTGTCCAACATCACGACCTCGCCATCGTGCAGAGCCTGATCGACGGTCACGCCAGTCGGGCTGACAGGAAACAGACGGGGGACCGGTCCCTTTGCACCGGCGCGCCCCTCGACCAGCGGCACTTCGGCTTCGAGAGCCATCACGCGGGCCTCTGGAAACTGACCCAGCGCGCCGATGTGATCCGCATGGCCGTGGGTCACAAGAATTGCCGCCACCGATCCCGGCTGCAGCTGCCGGCGAGCCAGTTCGCGTTTGATCACCTCGCCGCTCGAGTCCTGCCCGGTATCGACCAGCGCTACTTGCCGATCGTTGATCGGAATGACGCCGACGGCAGTGAAGCCGTCCTCGATGATCCGCATGCCGCTGAATTCCTGTCCATCCTCGATCGGCTGCCGACCCATGAATGTGACGGCGAGCACCGCGGCGATCGCAAGGATCAAGACGAGCAGCACGGCGCCGACGACCTTGAGGATGCGCTTCATCGGCCTACTCTAACCCTATTGCCACCCGGGCGACATACGCTCGTTCGTCGGGGCCGAACCATGGCGGCGCGCCGGCCGCGGCGTTCTCACGCATGTGCGCGGCGCTCGACGTCGCGGGAATGACGACGTGGCAGCGGGGGTCGCTGAGGATCCATTTGAGCAGCGCCTGCGGCCATGACGCGACGCCAAACGGCCGAAGCCCCTTCAGCGTGCCGCGCGGCACCTCGCGACGGACCAGCCGCCCCGAACCGAAGGGCCGCATGACGATGACGCCGACACCCAGGTCGGCGGCAGCGGGAAGGATCTCCGCTTCGACGGCCCGTTCCCCCGGGTTGTAAGCGATTTGTATGGCCCCCACGCGCGGATCCGCCATGAGGCGGCGCATCTCGGGATACGCGGAGGGCGTGTAATGCGTCAGTCCAACGACGCGGACAAGGCCGCGGGCCTGGAGGTCGGCGAGCTGGGCGATGCGGCGTGGCGCTGCGACCAGGTTATGAACCTGGTAGACGTCCACCCGCCCGCCAAAGAAGCGCAACCCCGCCTTGATCTGCCGGCCGGCTTCCTCCTCGTCGTCGGTCCAGACCTTCGTCGCCACGATGGCGGCATCACGGCGGTCTTCGAGCGTGCGGCCCAGGACCCGCTCGGCTTCGCCGTACATCGGCGATGAATCGAAGAAGTTCGCGCCGATCTCGAGGGCCGCGTCGGTCACCGCGCGGCGGGCGGCGGCCTCCGCACCGCGGACATCGAAGGTGTGCCAGGTGCCCATGCCGACGACCGGCACGGTCAGCCCGGTACGGCCAAAGGCGCGGTGTTCCATTTACACAGCGAGTTCAGCGAAAAAGGGAAAGTGGTCGGATGCGTCGGCGGCGGGCGGTGCGGTCCTCACCTCGCATGTCTTCACCTGACCGATGACCCCGCCGGGGACGAACAGGTAGTCGAGCCTGGCGTGCGGATCCCACGTCGGAAACGTGCAGCCCACCAGGTCGGGCTGCAGATGGCGGAAGGCGTCGACATAGCCGGCATCAAGGATGGTTTGTATCGTACGCCAGCGAATCTGTCCGCCGCTCAGCCAGACCAGGGCGCGCAGCCGGTGCGGGAGCTTCCGGATGTCGAGAAGCTCCCCCGGCGCAATCGTATTGAAGTCGCCGACCAGCGCGTGGGGGCCGGGTCGCTGTCGTGCAATGGCGGCGAGCAGGGTACGCAGCTCGTACACGCGCCGGCGTTCGGTCCACGCCGCATGCACGGCGCTCAAGTGCACCCCGAACGCGCGCCACTCGCACCCTTCGGGCGCGACCTCGAGATAGGCGTGCCGCGAAAAGCGCGGCTTGTGCCACTCCGCGTGCGCGACGGGGCGGCGGCTCATGAAGCCGAGCGACTCGCCTCGCCGTGATCCCCACTGGGCCATCCCGGTTCCGCCAGCCACGCGCTCGACGACCTCGGGCTTGGTGGCCTCCTGCAGGATGACCAGGTCGGGCGCCAGCGCCGACACCACGGCGATGAGCGCCTGCTCACGGCCGGATCCGCCGTAACGGATGTTGTAGGACAGTAAACGCAGTATCACTCGTCGGTTTTGTCGATCAGCGTCAGGAACGGCTGGTCGAGCAGACCTCCGCGGAACTGCAGTACGAGCTCCCGCGACGCCTGGATGTTCACCGGCCGTCCCGTCATCACCATCAGCGTCTCACGCAATGGGATGAGTCCGGGAGCGATGTCCGGATCCTCTTCCGAGACCGGCCGCGAGTGGAGACCCGGAACGAAGAAGCCGGTGATCTTGAACAGCCCGATGACCGCGTCTCCTATCAGCGTGAGGTCGAGGTCGCTGGTGCCGGCCCCATCAGCATCGAACGCCGCGCCATCGCGCCAGCGCGTGCCGGTGACGGCGCTGCCGCGCAGGATCACCTGGGTTCCCTTCGGAATCTCCTCGCGGATCGTCCGGCAGAACTCCTCGAACCGCTCTTCACTGCCGCCGAAGGCCAGACGTATGACGTTCTGTCGCTTTTCGGCCTCGCTCAGGCCGCCCTGAACGGACTCTTTGGTCTCATGCATCGCCGTGTCAACCGGAACTCAGCGGGCGTCGTATTCGAGTCATGCGCTTGCTCCTGGCCGCCATCGCGGCCGTTGCCGCCGTCCTGTCTCTCTCGATCGCCGTCGACGCGCAGATCGGCCTGCCTCATGCGGAGCTCGAAGACGCCCCACTGATGCGTCTGTCTGGCGATGTCGACAGCAACAGCCCCGCCATCTGGGACCGCGTCTTCGGCCGTAGCACGCTGTTCGTGATGACGTCGTTCGGAGGGCGGCCCAGCACCTCCTCAGGACGGAATTTTGCTCAGCTGAGCCGGCCGTCCGAAGCGCTGGTCGACCCCTGGCCAGGCGGCGGCGTCTGGATGGAAGCGATCCTGAAAGATGATGACGGGACGTGGTACGGGTATTACCACAACGAGAATGTGGCGACGATGTGCCAGGGCACCGATAAGGTGATGCCGCGGATCGGCGCGGCGCGCTCGGACGATCGCGGCGCCACCTGGGAGCCGCTCGGCGTCATCCTCGAGGCGCCGCCGCGGACCTACGACTGTACGACGCACAACCACTACTTCGTCGGCGGTGTCGGCGATTTCAGCGTCCAGCTCGGCGCAACCTCGCAGGACGTCTACTTCTTTTACTCGCTCTACCTTCGGGAAACGGCGTCCCAGGGCGTGGGTGTCGCCCGGCTGGCGTGGGCCGATCGCGATGATCCGCGCGGCAAGATCATGATCTGGCGCAACGGCGCCTGGGTGCCGGCCAACGCGTTCGCGACCCCCGCCGGTGAACGGTACACCTACCCTGCGGCAACGCCGATTTTCGCCACGTCGGAATCCTGGCATGACGGCGATGCCGATGCCGATGCGTTCTGGGGACCCTCGGTCCACTGGAATACGTTCCTCGGCCGGTTCGTGATGCTCCTGAACCGAGCGAAGAACGTCAACTACGATCAGGAGGGGATCTACATTTCCTACGCGCCGCTGCTGGGGGATCCGCGGCTGTGGTCCAGACCGGTGAAGATTTTCAACGGTGGCAAGTGGTATCCGCAGGTGCTCGGACTTGAAGACGGCTCCGGGACCGACAAGACCGCGGGCGAGTGGGCGCGATTCTTCATGCTGGGCAGCTCCCGCCACTTTATCCGGTTCTATAAGTAACCTGCCTTCCCAAACCGCGCGCTTTTTGTGTAAGCTCAGCGGAATGGCGTTCATCATCACAGACCCCTGTATCGGTACGAAGGACGCGGCGTGCGTGGACGTGTGCCCGGTCGACTGTATTCATCCGCGGAAGGATGAAGCGGAGTTCGCGACGACCACCATGCTCTACATTCACCCGGAAGAGTGCATCGACTGCGGTGCGTGCGTCCCGGCGTGCCCCGTTGCGGCGATCTACGACAGCCCGGAGTCGACACCCGACAGCCAGAAAGACCTCGTCGGCGCCAACGCGACGTATCGCGCCGGCGACGCGGCAGCGTTCGCGGCCGCCGAGGCGATCGTCCAGGCGCATGTCGCCGGGCACGGCGACTTGATGGCTGTGGCGCCGGCAGAACGCGCCGCCGCGCACGCAAAGTAAAACCCAACCCAACTCCCAACTCCCAAGACGTTTGGGAATTGGCGTATTGGGAGTTGGGAGTTAACGGCTATCTAACCCGCTTGACGTCCCCGAGCAGGATGCCGCAGGCCATCCAGAATCCTCCGCCGGCGGCGGCGAGGAACAGCAGCATCGCGAATCCCGGGTAGCCGAAGATCGTAAAGCTGGTCCTGACCTGCATCAACATGGCGGCGCCGACGATCAGCGCCGCCAGCACTAATCCGAGCGCGATCCGGTTTGCCACCTTCTGAAGCCCTTCGATGATCGACCCGTGGTCGATGACTTCGACTTTCAGGCGTAAGTTGTTGCACGCGAGCGAATCGAGAATCCGGTTGACGCGACCGGGCAGCCGTTCGGCGAACTCGCGTACCTCGAGTGCCGACGACCACAGGTTGGCAGGCGTGGCGCTCTTCCACATGCGCCGGCGCATGAGCGCCGTGGCGTTGTCGCGCATCGATTCGTTCACGTCGAATTCCGGATCCAGGACGCGGCCGATCTCGTCGAGATTCAGCAGCGCCTTGCCGAGCAGCGCCATGTCGGGCGACATCTTCAACCCGTGCTGGCTGCCGCTGCGGAATACTTCCAGCATGACGCGCCCGACGTTGAGCTGGCTGAGGGCGGCACCCTGGTACCGTCCGACCATGTTGACGACCTCGCGACGCAGGGCGGCCTCGTCAAAGTCATCGCGTCGTTCGCTGAGCGCAATCGCGACGCTTGCCGCGTCGTCGCCCCGCCCCTCACTGATCGCCAGCATCAGCTTGAACAGCTGTTCCTGCGCGACGGTCGAAAGGCGGCCCACCATGCCGAGGTCGACCAGCGCCAGGCGGTGGTCGGGCGTCAACAGCACGTTGCCGGGATGGGGGTCGGCGTGGAAGACACCGTCCACAAGGATCTGCTGAAGGTAGGCGCGGAACAGCTGTTCTGCCAGGGCTGCCCCGTCAACTTCGGTACGCTCGACAGGGCTCACCGCAGTGATCTTCGTCCCTTCGACGTAGTCCATCGTCAGCACACGCGCCGTCGTGAAGTCGTCGACCGGGAGCGGAACGACAATGAGCTCGAAGTCCTGCAACTGGCGGGAGAGCGTGACGAGGTTCCGCGCCTCTTCGCGGTAATCCAGCTCGGACATCAGCGACCGGCGGAACTCCTGGAGCATGCCGACCGCATCGACGTTCCTGGAGGTGCCGCTGAACCGATCGAATAGCGCCGCGACTTCGTCGAGGGCGTTGAGATCTTTCAGGACGCGGTCCTGGATACCGGGCCGCTGCACCTTGACCGCGACCCGGCGTCCCCCGCGCAGCACGGCGCAGTGCACTTGCCCGAGCGAGGCGGCGGCGATCGGCGTCGGATCGAATTCCACGAAAGCCTTCGACACGCGAACGCCGAGTTCCTCCTCAATAATCCGCTCGACGTCCGCATATGGAAACGGAGCAAGGTCATCCTGCAGCCGCGCCAGCGCGTCCAGGTAGGACTGCGGCAGCAGGTCCGCCCGCGTCGAGAGCAGCTGTCCGAGCTTGATGAACGTCGGACCGAGCGCCTCGAGATCGCGGGCGAAGGCCTCGGCTCGCGGGACGGCCGCATGGCGGTCGCCTTCGACCGGTTCGAGGCCGGCGTGGGCGACGAAATCGGCGCGGCCGTACTTGGCAACGAAGACTGCGAGATCCTTGTATCGGCTGAGTCGTTCGGCAATGGCCATCGACACTACGCCTGAGCAACTGATATGCCGCGCAGAACGGACGAGCTGGCCCGGGGGCGAACACTGGTTCGGTGATGCAAATGACGGTCGGGTGCCGATGAGATCCGGACAGACCCCGCGATGGTAAGCTCGATTTCATGAGCGACGAGCGGCGCGACCCCGAGCGCGACGATCGGCGAAGCGGACCGGGCGTGGATCGCCGCGCGCGCACCCGGGGCGGCCGACGGGATGACGATGCCAAGCAGCCCTGGTGGATGAGACGACGGCTCTGGCTGGGATTCGCATCCGTCATGTATGTGGGATGGCGCCGGCTGGTCCGCCGGAAGACCGGTTCGTAAATGGCCCGGGGCTGGGAGAGCAAGGCAATCGAGTCGCAGCAGGAATCGGCGGCCGACGCGCGCCGTATCCGGCCGGCCGTGAATCCCGGCGACCCGAGCCGGCAGGCGGCGCATGCGACGCTGATGCTCGCACGAACGCGGGCGCTGGCAGATCTTCAGGCGGCGTGCGTCCCCGCGCACCGCGCCATGCTCGAACAGGCCATCGCCGAACTCGACCAGCGGCTGGCCGCCCTGGGGAAGGGCGCCGCCGAATAGGCGTTCAGACCCGCATCAGCACGGCACGCACCGGCCGCTTCAGCGCTGTGCCGATCGCGGCGGAGTACACCTGAACCTGGCGGCGATAGGTCTCGATCGCTCCTTCCAGCTCCCGATCGGTCTTGAAATCCACGACCACAACCTCGTCGTGTTCGAGATAGGCGAGATCCACATTGCCTTCCACGATTGCGCCGTCCTCGAGCCGCAGCGTCACTGGAGTTTCGCGATAACAGCGGCCCAGCGCCGCGGCGCGGGCGGCGCCGGCGAGCACGGGATGGCGCAGTACTCTTTCGACGAGGGCGGTCGCCGCGGCGATTTCGTCGGCCGTCGCGCCGAGTACCCGGCCATGCATCCCGGCCAGCCGGCTCGCGGCATCGTCATCGGCTGCCGCCAGCGGGATGCCGGCAAGGACTGCGTGGACCAGCGTACCGAACCGCGCGCCTCCCGGCCGTTTCAGTACCTCCGTGGCGCTTTCAATCGTCACCGGCACGTCTTCGAAAGCCTGACTTTTCTGGCTCGACCACTCGGTCGCCGTCAACACCTCGACCGACGGTTTCGATGCGGCCGCGACCGCGGCGTCGAGCGACGTCCGCCATTGCCGGTAGGTGTCAAGGCGCTGTCGAAGCACGGAAGGTTCCACGCTCTTGACGATCAGATCGTCGCGCCGGAGGCCGAACGACGCCTGCGCGCCGAGCGCCAGTTCGTCCGGCGCCCACCAGACGACCGAAAAAGGAGCGTCCGCCGGTCCATGGCGATGCGCTCCCGGGCAGACGGTGAAGATCGACGCCGGGTCGCCGTCCGGGCGTATCAGCACGGTGTCTTTGCTCTTGAATGCCGGGCACCCCGCAGCAGGCGTCTGTACTCGGCGCACATCTTCAGGCGGATAGACGGCTCCGTTGAAGGGCGCGATCCACCCCTCGGTGTACGGCTCGTCGCCGATGGCGGGGACGACGAGCAGATCGCGCGCACGCGTGGCTGCGACGTACGCAACCCGCTCGCCTTCCGCCTTCTCGCGGCCGAGCTCGTTGTCGCGCTGATCGTTGAGTTCTTTCGGCGACCAGCCGCCAATCCGCAGCGCGCACACCTGGCGCCTCGCATCGATGTGCCGGCCGGCCTCATAGGGAGTCAGCCGCGCGGTGATGTCGGCAAGGATGACCACCGGAAACTCCAGCCCTTTCGCCTTGTGCACCGTCATCAGCCGGACGCCGTCGCTGCCCTCCTCGAGAATCGGAGCCTCGGCCGCCTGCCGGGCAGAGGCTTCCACCTGCAGCGTGTCGACGAAGCCGCGGAACGACATTCCACCGTCTGTCTCGTACTGCCGCGCCAGTTCGGCGACGTGGAGAACGTTGGCCAGCGCCTGTTCGCCCGCCGGACGCAGCACGAACCCGACGTGCGCGCGGGTGCGGCCGAGGAGCGTGGAAATCGTGTCGGCCACCGGCCGGCGGTTGCGCTCGCGATGCAGCGACGCGAGCAGCGCCAGCGCGTCGCGGACAGGATGCAGATGCGGCGGCAGTGTCTCGGGGACGCGGAACGGATGAAACCGGCGGGCCGCCTCGTAGTACTCGAGCAGCTCCTCGTCGCCGATCGCGAACAGCCCGCCCCTCAGCGTCGCGAAGACCGAGAGTTGATCCTCGGGCCACTCGATCGCCATGAGCGCCGCTCGAAGGGTCTCGATCTCCTCGCGGTTATGAAAAGCCCGGCCGCCGACCAGCAAATGACGAATACTACGCGCCTCGAGCGCATCGACGTACGGCCGCGTCACGTCTTCCCCGTAGCTGACGAACCGGCGAAACAGGATGCAGATATGCCGGGCCTCGATCGGGACCGGAGTTTCTGCGTTGCGCCGCTCGGTCACCTTCCAGCCGCTGTGACGCACCAGCCAGTCCACATACGCGCCGACGGCGTCGGGCAGGCACTGTTCGATCTTCTTCGCCGTGACGAACCGGTTCGAGTACGGTTCCGGCACGGGCAGCGCCACCAGCGAGGGCTGGCCCGCCAGGTCGGAACGCCACGGCTCCAGTGGAACGTAGCCTGCCTGGAGCGCCGCGGGATTTCCGTCCATCACCGGCGCAAACGCCGCATTCACCGCGCGCTGGATGTTCGGCACGCTCCGATAACTCCGGCGAAGTTCCAGCGGCGTGGCGCCCGCGTCGATCAGCTGCCGGCGCACGCGCATGTAGGTGTCGACATCCGCGCGGCGGAACCGGTAAATCGACTGCTTCGGATCGCCGACGATGAAGAGTTTGCCGCGGACAGGGGTGACTGATTCCCACCGTGTTTCGTTCGGGTCGTCGGCCGCGAGGAGCAACAGCAGCTCCGCCTGGAGCGGATCCGTGTCCTGGAATTCGTCGACGAAGATCCGCGTGAAGCGGCCCTGGAAGTGACGACGCACGACGTCGTTCCCGACCACGAGATCGCGCGCACGGAGTAGCAGATCGAGAAAGTCCATTGCGCCTTCGCGCGTCTTGAGCCGCTCGTATTGATCGACGCAGCCGAACAGCTCGCCGTGCAGCACAGCCGCGAGGTCCGCGTCGGCCTTGAGCTGAAAGTCGGCGAGCGCCTCGACCAGCGCGTCGCGCGCCGCCAGCACCTGTGCCCGCGTCACCCCTTTGGCGTAGGTCGGACCGCTGCCTTTCCGTGCGCGCTTGAAGTCGCGGTTACGGCGCAGATCGATGAGATGCCCTTCGAGGCCGTCCAGGTCGGGGTTGGATGCACGGGGGCCGGAGATGGGGACCGACCGCCATTCCCGGCTCAAGCGGCGAACAGGTTCGGTGTCAAGCGAGAGGTTGTCGCCGGCGTATGACGCGTTCTTCGAGGCGTCGGCACACGCGTGGACGAGCTCGATCAGGCGTGCGATCGCGCCCGCGCGATCGAAGGGCTCCCGTGCCCACGGGCCACGGAAATCGCGCCACTCAGTCAGCTCCCATCCGGCGCGGCGCAGCCGCTCGATCGGTCCGTCCTCGTCGACGTCGCCGGGCCGGAAGGCGCGGCTCGCCCTGCGCAGCGACCGACGCACGCCCTCGGGGGGATCTTCGAGCTGCTGCTGAAGCCAGCCGTCAAACGCTTCGTTGAACAGGCGCTGCGCCTGGCCCTCTGTCAGTACCCGAAACAACGGATCGATCCGCGCTTCGACCGGTCGCTCGCGAAGCAGGTCGGCACAGAAGCCGTGGATCGTGCTGACATGCGCCTCCTCGAGGTTCTGGATGGCGGCATCCAGGCGTTCGATGACCTTCGGATCGACGGCGTCGCTTCGCTCCTTTTCCAGCCCCTGCCGGAGCCGCAGCTTCAGCTCCCCCGCCGCCTTTTCCGTGAAGGTCACCGCGACGATGCCGTGCACATCCGCGCGGCCGGTGGCGATCACGCGCAGGATCCGCTTGATGAGCTCGGTGGTCTTGCCGGTGCCGGCGGCGGCTTCGACGAACAGCGTCTCGTCAACGGCCTCTTCGATGAGGCGACGCGATTGCTCGTCCGACCGATCGATGATCGTCACGGCCGGCTCCTGATCGCGGCGAGATCGGCAATCCGATCCTGCGGTTTCCGGCCGACGCGGCGGAATACGTCGGGACCACATACCGGACGGAAGTCGCACCGGCTGCAGGCCTCCTCGGTCGGCGTTGCGGCGAGAAACCCGCTCTCGATGGCGCGGTCGATCACCTGCAGCACTTCGAGGCCGGCCGCGCGTGTCATCTCGTTGAGCGGAATCGGATGCTCGTAAAAGCTTCCGGCCGCGGTGCAGTAAAAGAGGCGGCCGTGCGAGACCGGGCGGCCAAGCGCGGCCTCCACTGCCATCGCGTACAGCACCGGCTGCAGCACGCCGCCGCCGCCGACGATTACCTTCTCGATGCGATCGGGCTTCCGTCCCGTTTTGTGATCCGTCACGCGGAGCACCTTCATCACCTGGTGCTCTTCGATCAGGTCGACCGCTCCGCGCAGCTTGTACCCGCCGGGCAGCGTCACTTCGTCCCGCACGCTGTTCACATCGCGCTCGCCGGGCACGCGCCCGAAGCCGAACTCGAAGTACCGGGGCCGCCATTCGCCGCCGTCGCGCGCAAGGTAGTGGAGCCACGCGTGCAGGTCGCGGCGTATCGACGCGATCTCGTCATGCCAGACGCGGTCGACAGCGGGCACCAGCTCGTCGTATTTCTGCGTCGCCAGGGCGTCGGTCACGTCGTCGAGCACGATCTGCGCCGAATCGATCGTCGCCGCCGTCACCGGCAGCGCGGCGCGCATCTTGAGGGCATCGAAGAACCGCGCCTGGATCTCGTGGAACAGGCTGCCGCGCGTCAGCGGATCCATGCGCTGGAGCGGCTCGGGCTGCTCGAGCGGCTGCAGCCGGTAGATCGCGGCGAGCACGAACTGGTAGGGGCAGGCCGAGAAGCGCTGCAGCGCTGAGAGCGAGTACGGGCGGGTGGTGAGCCGCTGCCCTGCAAGCACGGCGCGGGTATCGGGCGCAACCCGCGTCAGCCCGTCGTTCACCGACCAGCGCGCTTCACCCCGCGCCCACCGATCGATCACCGAACGCCGGAGGCACTCGTTCAGCTTCAGCAGATAATGCGCGTGGCCTTTGACCCGTTCGCGGTCCTGATCGTCGAGCAGCTGCCTGAGGACTGCGAGATCGTGTTCCTGGTCGTCGATCGCCTCGTCAGGATCCGTGGGCGCGGGCCAGGCCAGCGTCGCATTTCCGGCCACCCGCGCGCGCGCCTCCAGCCATTCGTAATCGGGAACCCGCCCGGTGGCCGCCCTGATGATATCGAGCGCATAGAACGACGGGACACGCGCGCGCGATTCGGCCAGCTCGATGCGCGGGTACGAGATGTAGAGCCGCTCCGAGGCGGCGCCTGCCGCCATCTGCAGCAGCAAGCGTTCGGCCGCCAGCCGCCGCGGCTGCGTCGCGAGCGACCCATGCATGCCGACGCGAAGCGTGTCGAGCAGCAGCGGATCCTCGCGCGGCTTCTGCGGGAACATGCGCTCCGCCAGCCCCGGCACGAACACGATGCGGAAGCTGCGGCCGCGCGCCTGCGCCGGCGTGCCCACGAACAGTCGCCCGAAGCGCCGGGCCGGCGGCTCGGACTCGAGCGTCAGGAGCCGCTCGCTGAGGACGCGCCTCGCCTCGTCCAGGTCGATCGGACCGACATCGGCCATCGGGCGCAAATCCGAGAGCACGCGCAACACCGGCGCCGGCGATCGCAGGACCCGCGGCGCCAGCTGTGTGAACACGTCCAGCCATCCGCCCCACAACGCCTGGCGCGGCCACGCGGACAGCTCCTCGATGATCGGCAGCGCAAATTCCTGAAGGCAGGCCAGCTGTTCGAGAACCCGCCGCAGTCCCTCGGCACGCTCGCTGTCGGGCCCGTCCTGCCGCTGGGCCTCGCGCGCCTGTGCCGCGAGCTCCGCGGACTTGCCCGCCAGACGACGCCGCCATCGCGACGCGTCCTGGCCAATCACCGCGGCCTCGACGAGGAACTTCTCCCACTGCCACGGCGCCCGCAGCGTTCCAGTCCCTGATTCGTCTTCGCTGCCAGGCGATCCCTGATCCACGTTCGCTTCGTCAGGCAGCCCGAACGCTTCATCGCTGGAAGGAACGTAGAGCGGATTCCGCGCCGTATCCGCCGAAGCGGACCCGCCGGATGACGGACCAATGGGGACCTGGCCGAGCGACAGATACTCGGCAAACCGCGCCGCCGAGAGGCGCTCGCCTGCGCACGCGAGCAGCGCGAGGAATGCACGGCCGGTTGGATGCGGGCGGCGGGTGCCACGGTCGAACCATGCGGGCACGTCGGCGCGGCGGAGGGCGTGTTCGAGCAGACCGAGATAGCTCTGCGGCGATCGCACGAGGATCGCCATGTCGTCGAACCGGACGCCGCGACGGGACTCGGCGAGCACGCGCCGCACGATCTCGACGCACTCACGCCCTTCGCCCGGCGCCGAGAAGAACTGCAGCGATCCGTCAAGCTCGCGCGTCGGCGGCCTCGCCTCTGTGTCGAACAGAAACTGGCGCAGGCAGCCGAGATCGTTGACGCTGCTGGCGCCGGCGCCTTCGACGATGCCGCCGATCGCCTCGAGATGCGCAATCGCATCGCGGTCGCCCGGCGAGGCAGTTGCGACCACCGTGGCGGCGGAGCTGATCACCGCTCCAACGAACTCGCGCTCGGCGGCATGCTCCAGTGGAAGATCGAGCAGGACGAGCACATCCGCACCGCTGCCCTCCCTCGTCACGACGCGGGCGGCGGTGCGGAACAGCGAGGCCCGATCGACCGAGGCCGCATCCGCGAAGCACCGCTCGAATCGATCGAGCAGCCCTGCGAGGTCGGGACCCGCAAGCGGGAGCGGCGCCAGCGCCGAGGCTGGCAGTCCCGCGAGCCGCAGTTCCTGCAGCGTGCGCGCCAGGGCGCGCGGGAATCCGGGGGTGCCGGCCACGGGCGAAAAGTATCGAAGCGCGGCATTCTGCGTGGCGTCGAACACGGCCCTCGTCGCAACAGCTTCTGCTCCGAGCCGTGTGCTGGATGTGGCGCCGTCGGCCGCCAGCGCCATCAGCGCCGATCGTGCGGCCAGCTGCGTGAAACTGAGCCGCTGGATGCCGAAGGTTGCCGGCGCGTCCACCGCCACGCGCCGCGCGAGGTCGTCAGCCGCGCCGCGCGAAGCGCCGACGATCAGTACACGCGTTCCCGGCGCGCAGGCGCAGACGAGGTCGCGCGCGGCCGACAGACGATCTGCATTGGACGGGGAAATGACGAGACGAAAGCCCACGGCGGACCTCCCTTTCCCGGACGCTCATGCCGGGTCTCCGTTACGGCAGCACCTCGCTGCCGTGCAATGGCGACGACGATAGCACGGGGTTGATTCAGCGCGCCAGCTGCGGCAGCGTGTCGACCGCCGGCGGCTTCGGGCGCGCGTTCACCCAGGCGTAGATGTCGGCGATTTCCTGATTCGACAGCACCTTCGTTGTGTAAGGAGGCATCTCTCCGGTGGGGTTGCGAATGTACTGCGAGAAGCGGGCGTACGGCACCAGGTTCGGGCCGAGGCGCGGACCCGAGAGACCGCCCTGCGCCTCGTTCGCGTGGCACTGGTAGCATCCAATCTTCTTGTAGAGCACGCCGCCGTTTTCCACCTTGCCTGCCGGTACTGAACCCTGCGCCGGCGCCGCCGGTTTTACTGGTGGCGTGTTATTGGCGGGTGCTGCGGGCGGTGCATTCTGGGCGTGCACCGATACGCCAATCGCCACGAGCGCCGCGCCAACGATCCCCACGCGCTTCATCTCCATCACCGCACCTGGGTGACGACGTCGACGAGCGCGGGCTCGCCTTTCCTCACCACCGCGATGGCGCGCGCCAGCGCGGGAGCAAGGTCGTTTGGATTCGTGATCGGTCCCTCGGCGTGGATGCCCATCGACTGCGCGAGCTTCGCGTAGTCGATATTCGGCTCAGTAAGCCGGCTGCCAATCTCCCCTCGGTCGATGCCGCGGTTCCGCGCGTTGCACATCTTCTGCACGTGCATCGCTTCCTGGTGGTACTGGCGGTTGTTGTTCATCACGCTGAGCAGCGGCACCTGATGGTGGGCGGCGGTCCAGAGGACGCCGGGCGCGTACATCATGTCGCCATCGGTCTGGATCGCTACCGACAACCGCCCGTGCTTCTTGTTGGCGAGCGCGGCGCCGACCGACGCCGGCGCGCCATAGCCGATACCGCCGCCTCCCGCGTGCCCGAGCCACTGGTACCGCTTGTCGAAGTTCCAGAGCCGGCGCGGCCAGTTCGTCTGGTCGTTGCTGTAATAGCTCGACACGAGCGACCAATCGTCGTTCCTGATCTGCGCCCAGACCTCGGCACAGAGACGCGCGACGCTCACCGGGCTGGCATCCCACGCGTAGGTCGCCGCGATCCGGTTGGCCTCGGCCGCCGCGCGGCTGGCCTGCGCCAGTTTCGCGCCGCGTTCCTGGAAGACCCGTCGGCGATCGGCGGTCACGAGACGCTGGACGGCATCGATCAACGCCGGCAGCGTCGCCTCCGCGTCAGCCGCTATCGCGAGATCGACGTCCTGCAGGCGTCGGAAGTCCTGGTAGTTGGCGCGGATGTACAGGTCACCAGTACTGATCGTGATCAGCTTCGCGTTCGCCTTTGCCAGGCGGCGCGTGGACCGATGCAGCTGGTCGCGCACCGCGTTGACCGTCCCCCAGAAGTCAGCGGATTCGAGGCCGACGATCACGTCCGCATCGGCCGCCGCGGCGCGGGCACGCTGCGTCTGGTTGAGCGGGTGCCGCGACGGAAAGTTCATGCGGCTGCCCTCGTCGATCACGCCGGCCTGCAGCAGTTCGGCGAGCTCGACGAGCAGCGTCATCCCGTTCGGCGTCCTGGCCAGGCGATCGGCAACCAGCACCGGATTGTCGGCGGCCACGAGCATCTGCGCCGCT